>WNFP01000317.1_pt1 | contig 35472 bp, 36 predicted proteins | sample 5400201 | NCBI WGS metagenome assembly WNFP01 (sample SAMN13153355, study PRJNA577476) | soil metagenome | isolation source: 115 cm saprolite under Madrone tree | place: USA:California | collected 2016-06-14 | reverse complement strand
GACTCCGACCGAATGACACGGCCGAGCCGGCCGCGCCAACCGCGCATAGCGTAATTTACTCAACGATCGACGGGGCGCCGGGCCTGCAGTTCTTCGATTGCCAGCCGTATCGCGCCCGCCTGACAACGAAGTCCTGCGCCGATCGATGGCGCACAGCTCAGCGAGCGACCGGCATGGCCGCGGCCCGGTTTGAGCGATGCCGTACCTGCCCAGTCGGCGCGATTCATGCCGGTGAGACCGTAGTCTACTATTCGCCCCTCTACGGTAAGCCGGTCTGCTCCCGCTGCGGCCGCGGATCACTGCGGCGGATGATCCTGGGCGCAACCCTCTGTATTTCATGCTTCAACCGGCAGAACGAATTCATCCGAGGCCGCAATGCCAACTGATCTGCAAGAGGCATTGGACCAATCCCCGAGAGCGGCGGCATTCTTCGCGACGCTGACCGGCGCCAACCGCTATGCCATCCTGTACCGGATTAGCGCGGTCAAAAAGCCGGATACGCGGGCTCGCAAGATCGCCACCTACATAGCAATGTTGGAGCGAGGTGAGACCATCCACGGTTGACGCCAGGGAACGTCTGCTGCGTGGAAGCTGTGCTGGACGTCTCGATGACCTACTTGGGTCGAAACGCGTCGCTGCTACATCGGGTACCAAGCGTATGATCTTCACCCTAGCCCGGCGAGTTCCGCTTTTGGGGCAAGAGCGGACTCAGCACGGACATACCGCTTTGGTCCGAGTTTGACCCGAATGTATGGTCCGGCCGCCATCCCATCCGGCGCCGCTCCTTGTCTTGTGTCGATGGTCAGGCCTCGAATCCGCGGGGAATGACCTTCACCGTCGCCGCCCGAGCCCGCGCGCCGATCATCGGCTCAAGGTACGGGCTGCCGCGGTACTTGGCGCGGTAGGCGGCGTCGATCCGGTCGTTGAGCGGGCCGTCGACTGGCTCGAAAGCGACCTCCCGGGTCAGGCCCGCGGCGATGATCCGGCCCTCCCTTTGCTTCACCGCGGCGTGGTACCAGCGAGACTTCTTCCCGTTGTAGGCACGAACATAGAGCGCATCGTCGACGGCCACGGACCAGATCCAGGTCGGCGTGCCATAGGTCGCGCCATCGTCCCGGAACGGTGCGATGTGCAGATCGTCAGCCTCGGCGATCCGTCGCAGCTCGTCCTTGGGCCATGCAGGCATGTCTCAGTTCCTTCCTAGTTCAGGGGCGCAGTAGCGCTTTGACCGCGCGCCGCTCGTTCATGGCGCGGTAGCCCTCCGCCACCTGGTCGAGCGGTAGGGTCAGGTCGAACACCTTGCCGGGCTCGATCTTCCTCTCCCACACCAAATCGATCAGCTTTGGTAGATAGCGGCGCACGGGGGCTGGGCCGCCATGCATGTGAACATGGGCAAAGAACAACCCCTGCCCGTCGATCGTGACGCCATGGGGGACGCCCACATAGCCGACCGACCCGCCGGGCCGGGTGGATTGGATCGCCTGCATCATCGATTCCTGGGTGCCGACGCATTCCAGGACAGAATCGGCGCCGATTCCCTTGGTCAGCTCCTTGATCCGCGCCACGCCTTCCTCGCCGCGCTCGCTCACGATGTCGGTCGCGCCGAAGGCGCGCGCGAGCCTCTGGCGCTGCGCATGGCGGCTCATACCGATGATGCGCGAAGCCCCCATTAGGTGGGCGGAGAGGATACCGAGCAGCCCGACTGCGCCGTCGCCCACGACCACGACCGTTACGCCTGGCTTCACGTTGGCGGCGGCGGCGGCGAACCAGCCGGTGCCCATCACGTCCGAGAGCGCCAGCAGGCTCGCGATCAGGGCCTCGGACGGGACCTCCCGCGTCGGCACCAGGGTGCCGTCGGCGAGGGGCACGCGCAGCAGCGGTGCCTGGGCGCCGCCGACGAACTCCTTATGCTGGCAGGAGGTCTGGTAGCCGGCCTGGCAATGCGGGCAGCTGTTGTCGGAGGCGAAGAAGGAGCCGATGACGAACTGGCCCGGCTTTATCGACCGGACCGCGCCGCCGACTTCCTCGACGATGCCACAATATTCGTGGCCCATCGGTGTTGGCACGGGGATGGCCTGAATCCCGCGATAGGGCCAAAGGTCGGATCCACAGACGCAGGTCGCCGCGATCCTGATCACGGCATCCGTCGGATTCACGATCTTGGGTGCCGCACGCTCCTCGAAGCGCAGGTCGCCCGGGCTGTGCAAAACGGCTCCTAGCATTCCTCTTGCTCCTTCGTCCAATTGCTTGTGCCTCTAGCGCCGTGCGAGTTCCGCGTCCGCCCGGGGGTTGCGGTCCCCTTGCACGGTAATCCGCGACGCCGCGTCGTCGATGTGCCGCAGATCGCCCGGCGAGAGTCCAATCGAGGCAGCGGCGATGTTCTCCTCAAGGCGGTGGAGCTTCGTCGTGCCTGGGATCGGGACGATCCACGGCTTTTGCGCCAGCAGCCAGGAGAGCGCGATCTGCGCCGGCGTCGCGCCCTTCCGGCCCGCGATCTCCTCCAGCAGGTCGACGACGGGGCGGTTTGCCTTGCGTGCCTCGGGCGTGAACCGCGGCAAGGTGGTGCGATTGTCGTTGCTGCCGAACGCTGTAGTTTCGTCGATCTTGCCGGTGAGGAAGCCCCTGCCCAGCGGGCTATAGGGCACGAAGCCGATCCCCAACTCCTCACAGGTCGGCAATACCTCCTCTTCGGGAGCCCGCCACCAGAGAGAATATTCGCTCTGGACGGCCGCTACCGGTTGGACCGCGTTCGCTCGGCGGATCGTCGGGGCGCCGGCCTCACTGAGACCGAAGCGCCTCACCTTTCCCTGCGAGATCAGGTCCTTCACGGTACCGGCCACGTCTTCGATTGGCACGCTGGGATCAACCCGGTGTTGATAGAACAGATCGATGGTGTCGACACGTAGACGTTTGAGCGAATTCTCAGCAACTTGACGGATGCGTTCGAGGCGGCTGTTGACCCCGCCGGATCCGCCGGGGCCAAGGTCGAAGCCGAACTTGGTGGCAATAGTGACATCTTTTCGGAACGGCTCCAGAGCCTCGCCGACGAGTTCCTCGTTGGTGAACGGGCCATAGACTTCTGCAGTGTCGAAGAAGGTGACGCCGCGTTCTACCGCTGCGCGGATCAGCGCGATCATTGCCGTTCGGTTCGGGGCTGGGCCACGGTGATGGTTCATGCCCATGCAACCCAGGCCGATGGCTGAAACCTCAAGGCCGCTGCTGCCCAGCTTACGGGTTTGCATACTCAATCTCCTTGCGTTCGCGGTTGGCCCGACGGTCAGGCGTTGGCCTCCTCGAAGACCTTGCGCGCGATCCCCACGGCTGTGCTGGCGCACGGCCAACTGGCGTAGAAGGCCAAGTGCGTGATCGTCTCGATAATTTCCTCGCGGGTGACGCCATTCTCGAGCGCCTTCTTGAGGTGGAAGGGCAGCTCGTTTGATCGGTAGAGCGAGATCAGGCTGGTGATTGTCACCAGGCTGCGGTCGCGCGGCGACAGGCCGGGTCGTTCCCACACATCTCCGAACACGACTTCGTCGGTGTAGCCGGCGAGCGCGGGGGCGATATCGCCGAACGGGCTGCGGTGCGCTTTGGGTTTGTCAGACATGGCGTGAACTCCGATGGGGAGAGGACCCGACTTGCTGGTTAGTGAGCGGTGAAACCGCCGTCCACAGCGAGCGCGTGACCGATGACGAAGCTGGCGCCGGGACTGCAGAGCCAAAGGACGGCAGAGGCGATCTCTTCGGGTCGGCCGAGCCGGCCGATCGGCTGATCCCGCAGGATCTCCTTCATGGCATCGGCTTGCTTGACTAGCATGTCCGAGACCATCGGCGTGTCGATGGTTCCCGGGCACACCGCATTGATACGGATTCCGCGCGGCGCATATTCAAGCGCTGCACTCCTGGTCAGTCCGATCACGGCGTGCTTGGACGCGTGGTAGGCCGCCCGGCTGGGTAATCCCACGAGGCCGCCGAGCGAAGAGCAATTGACGATGGCGCCGCTTCCTTGCGTGCGCATGTGGCGGAGTTCGTGCTTCATGCAAGCCCACACACCGCGCAGGTTGACCGCATTCACGCGGTCGAAGTTCTCTGCCGTTTCATCGGCTGCGTCGCTCGGTGGAACCTGGATGCCGGCATTGTTGAACGCTGCATCCAGCCTCCCAAAGGTGGAGACAGTCTGCTGGACCATGGCCGCCGCATCGGCCTCGTCAGCGACGTCGCAACGGATGCCGATCGCCCTATGGCCAGTAGCGTTCAGGTCGGCAGCAGCGGAGCGGATTGCGCTCTCGTTGACATCCGCCAGCACGATAGCAGCGCCCGCCTCGGCAAAGGCCTTGGCCGTCGCCAGTCCCATACCGGAGCCGGCGCCCGTAACGAGTGCGACCTTATTCTCAAAGGACAAGTTCATAGCGAATTCCTTTCACATAACCGACGCGTGAGCTTATTGGCGGTACTGCTCGTCGGTGACATGCTCCAGCCAGTCGACGGCCTTGCCGTTCAGGGATTCCTGGATGGCGATGTGGGTCATCGCCGTCTTGTCGGTGGCGCCGTGCCAGTGCTTCTTGCCGGACGGGCAGCTGACGACGTCGCCGGGGCGGATCTCGACCTTGGGCTCGCCCCAGCATTGCGTCCAGCCGAGGCCGGCGGTGACGATTAGCGTCTGACCGCAGGGATGGGTATGCCAGGCCGAGCGGGCGCCGGGCTCGAAGGTGACGCTAACGCCGCCGAAGGTCGCCGGCCCGGGCGACTGGAACAGGGGATCAATGCGCACATTGCCGGTGAAATTCTCGGGCGAGCCCTTGAGCGAAGCCTGGGAGCCGTTGCGCTTCAGTTCCACGGTCGATCCTTTCCGCTGGGAGGGGCGCCGGCGGCAGGCGCCTATCGACGGAACTGAATCTAGCGAGCGCGTGCCCCGCGGGTAGACGCTATGATCCGCAAGGACCTATAAGCAGGGCCGATAAATGCAGCGGGGATATCTGGACGACCTTCGGGCGCTCGTCGCCGTGGCGCAGGAGCGGAGCTTCACCCGGGCGGCGGCGAAGCTGGGGTTGTCGCAGTCGGCGCTCAGCCAGACTATCCGCGATCTCGAAGTGCGGCTCGGCGTCCGGCTGCTTACCCGCACGACGCGCAGCGTCTCGCCGACGGCGGCTGGCGAGCGGCTGCTTCAGAACGTGGCGCCGCGGCTGGGCGAGATCGAGGCCGAGCTGGCCGCGATCCGGGAGCTGCGCGAGAAGCCGGCGGGGACGATCCGAATCACGGCCACCGAATTTGCCGCCGATGCGATTCTGCTGCCGAAGCTCGCGAAGCTCCTGCGGCGCTACCCCGACATCAAGGTCGAAGTTGTCATCGACTATGGGTTGACCAATATCGTCGCCGAGCGCTACGACGCGGGCGTGCGGTCGGGCGAACAGGTCGCTAAGGACATGATCGCGGTGCGAATAGGGCCGGACATGCGGATGGCCGTGGTGGGGAGCGAATCGTACTTCAAGTCCCGCCAGGAGCCGAAGACGCCCCAGGACCTGATCCATCATAGCTGCATCAATTTGCGCCTGCCCCGCGGCGGGATCTACGCCTGGGAGTTCGAGAAGGGCGGCCGCGAGCTGCGTGTGCGGGTCGACGGGCAGCTCATTTACAACACGACCGCGCAAATGCTGAATGCCGCGCTCGCGGGAATGGGGCTTGCCTATGTGCCGGAGGGGTTGGTGCTGGGCCACATCGCCAAGAGTCGCCTCAAGCGCGTGCTCGCCGACTGGTGCCTGCCATATTCAGGCTATCATCTGTACTATCCGAGCCGCCGCCAGCCTTCGGCGGCCTTCTCGCTGCTGGTCGAGGCGCTGCGCTATCGTGGCTAGCGGGGCTGTTGAACCGGTGAAAAATACGCTTCGACTGACGAGGTCCGTTCATGGCACATCTCGGAAGTGGCGCCACGTCCGACTTGGGTCTGCAAAGCGGATCAAAGCCGACATCGACTAACCGTTGCTCGCCCGGGAGATGGGAACGCCGATAAGTGAGGCGCTTGTCTTCGATGCCCTAGCCGCGCTCAGGGCGCGCTAGGCATCTTCCACGGCCGGAGCGCTGTATATGGTCCGGCGCTGAGGATACGGGCTCGATGCCGAAACCTAAGCCAGTGCAGAATTCGGGGCGGAAACATCGAAATCGGGTGCGCGCGGGGTGGTTGCGAAAAGTGACCACAGATGCCCCGGCCGTAAGATGCATCGATGTTTACGTAGGTTTGGTACGCAGCGGTAACTGCCAATTTTCCACAGCGGCTTCGCGGTGAATTGCCCGGCGCCGGCGGGGCGCCAGGGCGGCGAAAACCGCCGCGATCGTCGCGACGTTCGCGAACATCAGTCGGGCCGGAAATAGCCCACAGTCCGGTAGAAACCGCCCCCGCGAACAGCCACCACGGCTGTTGCCGACATCGAGAAACCCCAGGTTTTCGCGACGTTCGGGGCGCCAGCGCGCATCGTTGTTTATGATAGAGGTCGAAAAAATCGAGGATTCCTGCGGGGTTGAAATACCGGAATCGTCGCGACGATTCCGCGGGCTCTGGATGGCTAAATCCAGGGTTTAGGTCTTCGGCCGGCGCTTGGCGAGGCGGCTGGGCTGAGGCGACCTGGTCTAGTCCAGCCGGTCCCAAAGCCCAAGCCAGGGTCGCCTGGGGTAGCCCCGGGCCGAGGTGCCGTTGCGCGCGCCTCTTACTACCCGACTTGGCGACCCGGATGAGGTAAACGGCAGGGATAAGTGTCCAGATGAGGAGCATCCTAAGTGACCCGAATTGGGCGAGGATATCCGTTGTCATTCACGGCGACGAACGTGAACTCGGCGTCGGTCACTCTCACTCGTTCGCCCTGACCCTGCCGGAGGACCCACACTTCCACGTGGAGCGTGATCGACGTCTGCCCGATGCGCTCCACGTCGGTGTAGCAGCAGACCGCGTCGCCGACCGCGACCGGCCGCAAGAACGCAATGTTCGACACCGCACCTGTGACGACGCGACCTTTTGCGTGTTGCGTCGCGGTCATCGAGGCGGCGGCGTCCATCAGCGCCATGATCCAGCCACCGAACATATCGCCTTTCGGGTTCGTATCGGCAGGCATTGCCAGAGTTCGAGATGCAAGTTCGCCTCGCGGTTCGACAGGAGCGTTGGGCTGTTGATTCTCGTTTTGCATAGGATCTATCTCCACAAGGAAAGTTCGGTGACCTCCCGGAGGCCGTACTCCACCCATGTAGGCGCAGCGCCACATATGTTGCATTGCAGCGGTTATAACGCAAAGTAAAATAACAGTAATATATCTTTTATGATGCATTGCACAATATTTAAGCGGGCTAATCGAGGGGACGCCAACAACTCCCAGTGACGGCATAACTCAATTGCCCAAAAAACCGGCAGCCGGGTCGGTTTGCTCGGTCGTTCGTCGGTGTATGAGGCCGCCGTCGTGGTCATCAGCACGGCGAAAAAGAAAGGACCGTCGCTTCAAGGGCGGAGGGGCGGGCCTCAGTCAGCGCCAGGACACACCGTCAAGAATCCGGCGCAGCTCGATGTCAGAGGGCGATGGATTGGCCTAGTTGGCAGGTTATGGCCCGCGGGCGGCAGCCTCAGCAATCGGCGATAGCGCCGTGTCGCCTGGACGGCGGCCATGATCGTGGGCATGGGTCGCCCCGGGGTCGGCCTCCGGGCTGTCAGCGCCATAGCTCGGTCCGGGTTCGAGCCCGGATGGCGCCGTGGACGGCATGGTGATGGCTTGATCGCTGCGTCCCGGACCCCAACCCGTCGCCGGCGCGCCGGATCGATCGGGGCGGTTAGGCGATGTTGGCGACCGGACAGCGGCCACGTTCGAGGCCAGGGATGGCCGGGTAGCTCGGCTTGCGCCGGCGATCATCGCAGGGGTACGCCACGGGCGTCATAGCCGCCATCCGACGCGTCCCGAATCCCGCCCTCCGGCGGCTACCAGCAATCGGCGCCAGGCTGACACCGCGGCGCCCTTGGCTGCGGGGTTGGGCCGGCTGGCAGGTCCAGGCGGCGGACGTCAAGGTGATTGAGCGGTCTGAGCAGCCACGGGCGGCGGGTTCATAATCCGGTGAACCGTCGAGACCACCAGATCGACCCCGCCGACAGAGTAAAAAACGATCCAGAGAACCGCCGCGATACCACAGATCCACACTGTCCCTTCAAATTTGCCCATCTCAATCCCCGTTACCCGGTACGACCGGGTCGCTTGCTCGTTACCCTCGGGGCTCGGCAATTCAAAAACCATCTTGGAATCGATTTGTTCCAAATCGTGACCAAGGTTTAATCAAACCCTTTGAGCCACCATGCGTCAGGAACCAGGGCGAACGGCGCCGCGGTCGCGAGCATTGGCCGAGCGGAAACTGGCGTGGTCTGTTCGGCCGCGTCCCGGCCCACGGCCGGCGCGCCGATCGATCGCAGTCGACTCGACGCCATGGACCCTGGACGAAGGACGCGCTCGAGGCCGGGCGATGGACGGCCAGCGTCCTTTCGCGGGTTCCTCGGCAATCGCCGGGACATCAATGACTGCCGCTAACCAGTTGATATCCAGGGCTGCTTATTTTCAGTCAGGGTATAGTCAGGGCATAATTTCCTCTAAGTATTTGATATCCAATGTATCCAGTGCAGTCAGGGTCTATTAATCCCTGGAAAATGTAGAAATCAACGGTGGGGCTAACCAAGAATGGCTGACGCGGCAACGTGCCGGACAATCCTTTCGACGCCCGCCTGTTTCAGATGCTCGACCTGTCGCCTGGCGATCTCCTGATAATCTTCATCGCCCGGAACATGCTTCGGCTTTCCCGCCAGCCTTCGCAACAGGGGAAGGTTCTTGGCCAGCACGTAGGCGAGGCTGTTGAGTAAGTCGTCGGTTGGTTTTTCGATGGTTGCCATGCCCTATCGGAGCATAGGAACAAAAGCCGCACAATCCGCTAGGGCTGGATAGCGACTCGGAGGGCGGCCCAGGATGTAGGGTCGTGCTAATCGCTTCGCTGGCCCGCGACACGGCAGCTTGGAGCGGCGGTATCTCTATTTCGGCATCGGGGGTGCGGCCAGTGGCCGTTCCGATGCCTCCCATGTGTCCCCGTATACCGTAGGTACTCCTGAACCGCCGAAAATCACCATCCGCTGCCGGGCGCTGTCAAAAGCCATGCCAGCAAATGCGCGAGCGGCCGGGCCGATATCCTGTCTCTCCGTCCAATGCTTGCCGTTCCATTGCCAGGTGTCTTTGAACGTATTGCTTTGGTCCCTACCGCCGAAAAGCAGAAGCGTCTTGCCGTCGTACACCAGACCGCAACCCGACCGTGGCGCGGGTCCCGTATCACCAACGCGCGTCCAGACCGCACCGTCATATTCCCATGTATCGTTCAAAAACTGGGATTGCATCACCGACTGCTGCTCGGTGTGCGTGCCGCCGAAAGCGCCGGACAATCCACTGTCGCGAACGGTCACGGTAGTCACTTTTGTCGAAACGCTCACGCCGCCGAAAAGCACCAGGCGGTCCCGGCCGCTGTCGTAATCAAGTCCATGCCCACTGCGAGCTGGCGGACCCGTGTCCTGTTCCTCTGTCCAATTAGTACCATCCCAGGTCCAGGTGTCACCGAAGGAGGTCCCACCATCGTATCCTCCAAACAGCAGGGCTCGCCCCCGCTTGCTGTCATAGGCCATCGCTGCCGCTGAACGTGGTGCCGGCCCGGTATCGGCCATCTGCGTCCACGCTTCGCCATCCCATTCCCAAGTGTCGTTCAAGCGGCTGATAAAATTGCCGGCGATACCACCAAAGAGAACGATTCGGCCGCGGCTACTGTCGTAAGTCATCGCGTGGAGCGACCGCGGCGCCGGCCCGATGTCGGCGTATTGCGTCCAGTTCTCGCCGTCCCATTCCCATGTATCGTTGCTAAGGCCAGTCGTCGAGTTATCCGCTGTCTGTCCCCCGAAAAGGACGATGCGCCCTTGTCCCGAAACGTAAACCATCGCCGCGTTACAGCGCGCCGCTGGTCCGATATCCTGCTTTTGCGTCCACAACAGTTGAGACATGACCGAATAGATGAAGGATCAGGAGGCCTGCATATATCTTCGCACAGCATTGCCTGTAAATTCGCGCGCAACAATGACCTGTAGGGCGCAAAGTTGCAAATCGGGCTCGCGCACCAAAGAGAAGCCCCGCCGGAGCGGGGCCGGGTTTGGTTGCAGTCGGACAGAGGTTAACTGCGCTGCGACCTGGCGCCGAGTCGGGACAAGCGGCGATCTAATGCGTCGCCTTTGGGCTGCCCCCTTCCTCAGCCGTCAGCCGCCGACGCCCGCGGGTATAGCGTTGATCGAGCGAGTCATGGCACCCTCTTGGCATGGCCAGACAAAAGAAGTTCCTCGTGGCACTTTGGGCCGCTTTCGGCTTGTTCTGGGCGTTCATGGCCGTGGAGACCGCAATCAATCCGGTGTTGGAGCCCCAGCATGGGCCTCCCGTCATTCTCATTCTGCAGATTGCCTTGGCGGTCTTGTGCGGGCTTGTAGTCGTCCGAGTGGTACTAAGCCGAAAGGCCTGATGGCCTGCCTCGCCGGGCGCCCCGTCTCGATGTTTCAGTCGCGTTTTCTCATACAGCCACCAATACCGCCCCCAAGCCTCGATTCGGCACCGCGTGGTGCTAGGGATTCCGCCGTTTTTCACTTTTACGCTTGTTTCTCCTCGTAATGGTCGGCCACCAGCCGCTCGAGCAGGCGCAAACCGAAAGCGGTGGCACCCTTGGGCACCGTCGGCGCGTCCTTGTCCGACCAGGTGACGCCGGCGATATCGAGATGGGCCCAGGGCGTTTCCTTGACGAAGCGCTTCAGGAACTGGGCGGCGGTAATGCTTCCGCCATTGCGGCCACCGATGTTCTTCATATCGGCGGCGTCGGTGTTGATCAGCTTGTCATAGGCATCGGCCAGCGGCATGCGCCACAGCAATTCGCCGGTCGCCTTGCCGGCATCGGCCAGACGCTCGGCCAATGTGTCGTTGTTGGAAAACATGCCGGCGTGAACGGTGCCCAGCGCGATGATGATCGCACCGGTCAGCGTCGCCAGATCGACCATGATCTGGGGCTTGAACTGTTCCTGGCAATACCACATGGCATCGGCCAGCACCAGGCGGCCTTCCGCATCCGTATTGATGACTTCTATGGTCTGGCCCGACATGGATGTCACGATGTCGCCGGGCCGTTGCGCGCTGCCCGAGGGCATGTTCTCGACCAATCCCACGATGCCCACCGCATTGACCTTGGCCTTGCGTGCGGCAAGCGCGTGCATTAGGCCGATGACCACGCCGGATCCGGCCATGTCCCATTTCATGTCCTCCATGCCCTGGGCCGGCTTGATCGAAATGCCGCCGGTATCGAAGGTGACCCCCTTGCCCACGAAGGCGACCGGCCGCTGTTTGGCATCGCTGGCACCGCGCCATTGCATGATGACGAGCTGGGATTCATGGGCCGAACCCTGGCCGACGCCCAGGAGTGCGCCCATGCCCAGCTTCTTCATCTGTTTCTCGCCCAGCACTTCGACCTCGACCCCAAGCGCCGTCAGCTTCTTGGTTTCCTCGGCCAGGCTCTCGGGAAAGATCACATTGGCCGGTTCGGACACCAGATCGCGGGTGACGAACACGCCGTCGCTGACTTTTTCCAACGGCTCGAAGCCGCGCCGGGCGGCACCGGGATCCTCGAGCGTGATGATGAGGCGCTTCAAGGTCGGCTTCTGTTCCGGCTTCTCGCGCGTTCGATATTTATCGAAGCGGTAATCGCGCAGCCGGGCGCCGAAGGCGATATGGGCGGCCATTTCGGCGACAGAGAGCTTGAGCCCGCCGAGTTCGTCGACCACGAAGGTCGCCGCATGCTCACCGGCGGCGTTCAGCGCGCCGACGACGCGGCCGCCGATCGCCTGCAAGGCCAGGGAGTCGAGCGCCTCGGCCTTGCCCAGACCGACCAGGAGGATTCGCCCCGCCTCGATACCTTGGGGCGCCAGGATCGATAGCTGCTCGTCGGGCCGACCCTTGAAGCGGCCAACGGCCAGCGCGCGCGCAATCGCGCCCTTGGTCTGTTTATCGATGAGCTGGGCCGTGTGGGTGAGGCGATGTTCTTCCAGCACGCCGACAACGATGGTGCCGGAGCCAGGCAGCTCCGGTTTGGCGAAGGCGATTTTCATGACGAATTTCCTCCAGATACCGAACGCGATGTCCTCTAGCACAGCCCGGCGCCGGAGCAAAGCCGCGGCGATAAGTCCCATTTCCACGCTAGGAAGGGGTGCTGGGTCCGGCCTATCATGTCGGAGCATGCCACGCCTGACCTTTTATCTTCTTCGCCAAATGACCGTGGCCGCGATAATGACCGCCGCCGGGTTGACCTTTGCCATTTGGCTGAGCCAGTCGCTGCGCCTCCTCGACATCATCGTTAATCGGGGGCTTTCCATCAGCCTGGCGTTGGAATTTCTCATGCTGCTGCTGCCCAGCCTCGTCGCCCTGCTGCTGCCGATCGCGGTCTTCATCGCGGTCATGGTCGTCTATCAGCGCTTGAGTTCCGACAGCGAACTGGTCGTCATGCGCAACGCCGGCGTCAGCGATATGGGTCTCGCCCGGCCGGCGATCCTGTTCGGCTGCGTCGCGACGATCATCACCTATGGGTTGACGCTGTATGCCATCCCCGCGTCGATGCGCAGCTACCATGACATCCAGCGCGATTTCGCCGGCAATATCGCCGGGGTACTGATCGAAGCGGGTGTATTCAGCGATCTTGCCCCCGGCGTCACTTTTTTCGCCCATGCCCGCGACCGCAGTGGCGGGCTATCCGGAATCATTGTCGACGATTCCCGCGATCCGGCGCGCAGATTGATCTATACCGCCGAGCGCGGTGTGATTGCCCCCAGCGCCGACGGGCCCCGCGCGGTTCTTCAGAACGGGACCTATCAGGAAACCAACACCAAAACCGGACAGGTCTCGGTGTTGTACTTCGATCACACGACCATCGGCCTGGGCAACCTCTTCGGCCATTCCAATGGCCAGCGCCGGCGCGGCGCCGACGAGCTCTATCTGGGCGAATTGTGGTCGGGCGTCGATGCCGGCAACGACACCGATGCGCGCTGGCGGATGCGCGTGGAAGCGCACCGGCGGCTCGTCGACCCGATCTATTGCCTCGCCATGGCCTTGATCGCGGCCGGTTGCCTGGTCACCAGCGCGCAGCCGCGCCAGGGGCAGAACCTGCAGATGCTGATTGCCAGCGGTTACGCAGGGCTGTTGATGGTCGGCGCCTTTGCCCTTCGCGGGGTGACCGAGGGAACGGATGCGCTGGCGCCAGCTGTCTACGCCTTGCCGATCCTGGCCATTGTGCTGGCCCTATGGCCGCTCTCGCGTGGGCGATTGCTCGGTCGATCGAACCTCAGATGAAGGCCGCGCTGTCTCCGACTCTCGCGCTCTACATCGGCGGCCGGTTCCTCGTCTGGGTCGCGGGCGTCTCCATTGTCTTATCGGGAATCATCCTGCTCGCCGATTCGATCGAATTGCTGCGACGGGCCTCGGGCAACAACGCGCCGGACCTTCGGATCGTGGTCGTGATGGCGCTCTTCAAGCTACCCTCGACAGCACAGGAGGTCATGCCCTTCGGCCTGCTGGCCGCCACGCTCGGTTGCCTGACTCAACTTACGCGGACCAGCGAACTCATCATCGTTCGGGTCAGCGGCGCCTCGATCTGGCAGGTCCTGACGCCGGCATTGCTGTTGGGCCTGGCAATCGGATTGCTGCGCATCGGCGCTTTCGATCCACTGGCGGCGGCGGCGACAGTGCATTTCGAGCGCATGGAAAGACGCTACATCGACAACGCCGATCCCCTGGTGATCGCGAGCCCCACCGGTATCTGGCTGCGCCAGGCGACGACCAAGGACAGCTACGTGCTTCATGCCCGCAGCATGGCCGGCAACCGACCGATCTTCACGGGGGTCACCTTGTTGAGCTTCGATTCTTCCGATCGCTTTCTTGAGCGCATCGACGCCGAAACGGCCGAACTGAAAGACGCGGCCTGGGTACTGAAACAGGTTCAGATCATCCAGCCCAACAAACCCCCACAGCGCGCCGCGGGCGTGAGCGTGCCAGCCAAACTGACCTTTCAGCAGTTGCTGGAAAGTTTCGCTTCGGCGCGCACGTTGTCGTTTTGGCAACTGCCCGGTTTCATCACGGTGCTGGAGGCCTCAGGCCTGCCCTCGCGCGCACACCGGCTTAAGTTCCAGGCCCTTCTGGCAACGCCCTTGCTATTCGTCGGCATCATTCTTCTCGCCGCCACCTTTGCGCTGCGGCTGCCGCGTTTCGGCGGCTTGCCAATCGCGATCGGGGCTGGTGCTATGTCGGGATTCCTGCTCTATTTCCTGTCGAGTCTGGCGGCTGCCTTGGGTTTGAACTCTAGCATACCTCTGGTACTCGCCGCTTGGGGACCGGCCGTCATCACGGCCATTTTAGGCATCACGCTTCTATTATATGTCGAGGACGGTTGACGCGTGCCAGGACGTGGGCTCAGGGGCTGGATTCTCGCCGTCGCGCTACTCTGGGCGCCCGCGGGCTTCGCCCAGAACCTTACCACCAGCAAAGCGCCGGTCCTCATCACCGCCGACCAGGTAACCTACGACCGCGATCTGGGCGTCATCGTGGCTAGCGGCCATGTCGAAGTCTCGCAGGACAATCGCGTCCTGAAGTCCGATACGCTCACCTATAACGAGCGACAAAAGACCGTGAATGCAACCGGCAACGTCGCCTTGGTCGACGGCTCGGGCAATGTCGCCTTCGCCGACTACATGGAACTGACCGACGATCTGAAGAACGGCGTCATCCGGAACATACGGATGCTGCTCGCCGACAAATCGCGCATGGCCGCTGCCTTGGGTCGGCGCGTGGGCCCGGTGGACCAACTTACCAAGGCGATCTACTCGCCCTGCAAGCCTTGCGTTGCCGACCCGCTACGACCGCCCCTCTGGCAATTAAAGGCCGATCGGGTGGTTCACGACAACACCGAACACACCATCGTCTACCACAACGCCTGGATGGAGATCTTCGGCCTGCCCATCTTCTACACGCCCTATTTCTCCCACCCCGATCCGACGGTGAAGCGCAAGAGCGGATTCCTGGCGCCCCGCTTCAGTTCCTCGAGCGAACTGGGCCTGCAGTTTCAGCTTCCCTACTACTGGGTCACCGGGCCCGACAGCGACCTTACCCTCGATCCGATCATCTCTACGCAGGCCAAACCGGTCTTGTCGGGCACATACCGGCAGCGGCTCGAAAACGGCAAGTTCCAGTTCAATGGCAGCGCCACGATCAGCGATATAACGACAACCGACCTCAATGGCATCACCACCACGCAGACGGATCAGCTGCGCGGCCATGTCTTTACCAACGGACAGTTCGACCTGAACGACAACTGGCGGGCCGGCTTCGATATCAACCGCGAAAGCGACATCAACTATTTGCGAGTCTATGGCTTCCCCAACAACTACAATCGATCGCTGGATAGCACTGTCTATGCCGAAGGCTTCGATAGGCGCAGCTATGCTTCGGCCCGGGCCTACAGCTTCCAAGCTCTACAGACTACCGACGTCCAATCTGAAACACCGATCGTCGCTCCGCTGCTCAATTACAACCTGGTGAGCGACACGGGGGCGGCGGGCAACTATTGGACGATCGACGCCAATCTCATGTCGCTGAACCGCATCCAGGGTACAGACAGCCAGCGCCTGAGCGCCAAGCTCGGTTGGGTCCTTCCCTACACCGCGCCGGCCGGCGACATCTACAAGGTCACCGCCTCGGTTCGGGCCGACGGCTACCTGGTCAACGACGTCGGCCCGAACTCGACCATTCAAGCGCCGGTCGGAAACACCGAAAGCGGGTTTGCCGGAAGGTTCTTTCCGCAAGTTACCTTCGACTGGCGCTATCCCTTCGTGCGCCGGGCCGCGGGTCTGAACCAGGTCTTCGAGCCGATTTTCTCGGCCTCGGTCGCGCCCAGTAGCGGCAATTCCAGCCTTATTCCAAACGAAGACAGCCTGGATTTCCAGTTCGACGAAACCAATGTGTTTGCCGCCGACCGCCTCACCGGCCTCGATGTCGTCGACAACGGTCAACGCGTCAGTTACGGCTTCAAATACAGTGTCTATGGCAACAGCGGGGGCCACAGCAGCTTGACGATCGGCCAGAGCTATCAGTTCAACAACAACAATGCATTTATGGCGGGTTCCGGCCAGACGAACCAGTTGAGCAATGTCGTCGGTGCGCTCGAGGTGTCGCCCTCCAGCTTCCTCGACCTGCTTTATCGCTTCCAGATCCGGACCCAGACAATGACCTTCCTGCGCCAGGAGTTGGGCCTGCATGTGAAAGCCGCGCCCTTCGATTTCGGCATCGACTACGCCTTTCTCGATGGCTCCATCAACGACGGCTCGCTCTTGGGCCGGCAGCAGGAATTCAACACCGTCGCCCGCGCGACCATCAATGAGAATTGGTCACTGTTCGTGTCGGGCCGCGAGGATCTGGAGACAAACCAGGCACTGGAATATGGCGGGGGCGTCACTTATCAAAACGAGTGCATAACCGTGCAGCTGGTCGCCGCGCGAAGCAATTACACCACCACGGAACTCTCGCCCGAAACCCGGGTCCTGCTGGTGATCAACTTCAAGAATTTGGGCGGTTCCAACCTTGCGCTCTGACCCTGTTGCCGAACGGCGCTTGGTCCTATAGTACGGCGCTTCAAAGCATCAGGAGCGCCCCCGATCGTGTGCCGACCAGTCTTTTTCATCTTTGCCCTGATGGCCGGATTTCTTGCCCTGGCCCCGGCGCCGCTTGCCCAAGACAGCCTCCAGATCATCGCCGTGGTCAACGACGATGCGATCTCGAAGATCGATCTCCTGGTCCGCATGCAACTGATCATCCATTCGACCGGCCTCCAGGACACAGCCGAGGTCAGGGCGCGCCTGGCTCCGCAGGTTCTGCGGGCGCTGATCGATGAGCGGCTGAAGCGCGGCGAGGCCAAGCGGTTGGGCATTACCGCCAATCGGGCCGAGGTGGAGCGCGCGCTGACGCAGATCGCCCAGCAAAACGGCATGACAATCGACCAATTCAATCAGGCCGTCCGCCAGGATCCCCTGGTAGCCCAGGCCTTTACCGACGAAGCGGCGGCCAACATCGCCTGGGACAAGCTGGTGGCGGCCAAGCTGGGGCCCGAGGTGAACGTCACCCAGCAAGACGTGGATGACGAGATGCGGCGGGTCGGCGAAAGCCTGGGCAAGCCGGAATATCAAATCGGCGAAATCTTCCTCGCCGTCGACCAGCCCGAACAGGATGCCGCCGTGCGCCAATCGGCGGATCGCCTGATGGACCAGTTGCGCCAGGGTGGCGATTTCGAGCGGCTCGCCGCCCAATTTTCCCAATCGAGATCGGCCTCGCGTGGCGGTCTCGTCGGCTGGGTTCGGCCCGATCAGATCGACGAGGAACTTGCCAACGCCGTCACCGCCATGCAACCGGGGCAATTCGACGGCCCAATCCGCAGTACCGGTGGCTACTACATCCTGCAGCTGCGCCGAACGCGTGCGACCGGCAAGAGCGATCCCGATGACACTGTGGTTTCCTTGAAGCAGATTTTCGTCTCGGCGCCGGCGACTCTGCCCAAGAATCAGATTGATGCCGCCATGGCGAAGGTGCAAGCGCTGCGCGCCCGGGTGACGAGTTGCGCTACCATGGACCAGGTGGGCAGCGAAGTCATGCCACCCAATTCCGTCGATCTGGGCAAGGCGACGATCACCGATCTGCCCGACGAGTTGAAGACGATCGGCCGGACACTGCCGGTCGGTCAGATCAGCGCCCCCATACAGGTCGATACGGGCATTGGCATCTTCATGGTCTGCAGCCGACAGCCGCCCAACGACTCGACACCCAGCCGCGAGGTCGTCAGCCGCGGCTTGGTCGCGGCGCGCGTCGATGCGCTCTCGCGGGGCTATCTGCGCGACCTGCGCCGGGCCGCGGTCATCGATATCCGCAACGCCGCCCTTTGAACGGTGGCGACACCCTGCCGCCGCTGCGCGAGGTCATCGCCCGGCATGGGCTTGGCGCACGACACCGTCTCGGCCAACATTTCCTGCTCGATCTCAATCTGACCGGGCGAATCGCGCGCGCCGCCGGCGATCTCGCGGCCGGGACCACGATCGAAATCGGCCCGGGACCCGGGGGCCTGACCCGGGCCCTCCTCGCCCACGGGGCCAATCGGGTCATTGCCGTGGAGCGCGACGAACGCTGCCTGCCGGCCTTGGCGGAAATATCAGCGGCATATCCGGGCCGGCTCCAGATCATCGGCGGCGACGCGCTCAGGATCGATGCCCAGCGGTTAGGCGCGCCGCCGCGGCGCATTGTCGCCAACCTGCCCTACAACGTCGCCACACCGTTGCTGCTTGCCTGGCTGGCCGTGGCCGAAAACTTCGAGCGGATGGTTTTGATGTTTCAGCGTGAAGTGGCGGACAGACTGATCGCCAAGCCGCGCAGCAAGGATTATGGCCGGCTGACCATCGCCACCCAATGGCGCTGTCAGGCGCGCCGGCTGTTCGACATCCCGCCGCGCGCCTTCACGCCGCCGCCCAAGGTGACCTCGAGCCTGCTGGAATTGACGCCGCGGGCCTCGCCCCTGGCACCGGCCGACGCCCGCCTGCTGGAGCGCGTCGTTGCCGCCGCCTTCGGCCAGCGGCGCAAGATGCTGCGCCAGAGCCTGCGCGACTTGTCGACGGATCCGCCCGCGCTGCTGGCTGCTGCCGGCATCGCCGAGACGAAGCGGGCCGAAGAACTTTCCGTCGTGGAATTTGCCGCGCTGGCCGAGGCGCTTCGGAAAGCTACTGGCCGGCGCGCAGGCCTTTGACGAAGTCGTGCAGGCCGATCTGGCGCTCGCGGCGCAGGCGTTCGGCCTGAAGGATCGCCTGGACCTGGGTCAGGCTCGAGGCCAGATCGAAATTGACGATGATGTAGTCGTATTCGGCCCAATGGCTCATTTCATCGGCCGCCTTGGCCATGCGGCGGGCGACCTCCTCTTCGCTGTCCTGGGCCCGGGCGCGCAGGCGCCGCTCCAATTCGCGGGTGGAGGGCGGCAGGATGAAGATGCTGACCAGATCCTCGGGCGCCCGCTCGGCAAGCTGCTGGGTTCCCTGCCAATCGATGTCGAAGAGCACGTCTTTGCCGGCGGCAAGCGCCGCCTCGACAGGCTCGCGCGGCGTGCCGTAATAATGGCCGAAGACTTTGGCCGATTCCAACAGCTCCCGGCGATTCATCCGCAGATTGAATTCCGTCTTGTCGATGAAATGATAGTCGGTTCCGGCGGTTTCGCCTGGCCGCTTAGGGCGTGTCGTCACGGAGACCGACATCTGCAGATCCGTTTCCCGGTCGCGCAGCATGCGCGACAGGGTCGTCTTGCCCGCGCCCGAGGGCGAGGAGAGCACCAGCATCAGGCCACGCCGACGGATCTCGGTGAATCCGCTTTGCCGATCTGCGGTCACGATGGCGCAATCTCCTATTCGATGTTCTGAACTTGCTCACGCAACTGCTCGATGGCGACCTTGAGGTCGAGGCCGAGCCGCGTCAGTTCGACGTCGGCGGCCTTGGAGCAGAGCGTGTTGGCCTCACGGTTCAACTCCTGGCAGAGGAAATCGAACTTGCGGCCGATGGCACCGCCGGCCTGGATCAGGGCGCGAACGGCACCGACATGGGCCGCTAGGCGATCGAGCTCCTCGCGCACATCGGCCTTGACGGCGAGCAAGGCCGCCTCTTGGGCCAGGCGGTCGGGGGCCGGCAGAGGCGATTGGCCGAGGAGGGCCTCCAACTGCAGGCGCAGGCGCTCGGCGATGGCAGCGGGCTGGGTTCCGGCAATGCCGCGCGCTGCCTTAGTCAGGCGTTCGATCTCGTCGATATGCTCCACCGCCAAGTCCACCAGACGCGCGCCCTCCGCCAAGCGCATCGCCTTCAACCCGTCGAGGGCTTCGTTCAGCCGGTAAGTCAGCAGTTCGAGCGCGCTGGCAGGATCGCTCTCTTCCTCGGCCCGCTCGATGACGCCCGGCAGCGCCAGCAATCCGTCGAGGCGCGGCGGTGCTGCGGCGATTCCGGCGTTGCTCTTCATCTCCGCCACCATGGCCAGGATCTGGTCCAGCGCCTCGCGGTTGACGCTGAGGCGGGGGCGCTGCTGGCGGCTTTCGGTCAGGGTGACGTTGACATTGCCGCGCCGGCAGCTTTTGGCGACAGCGGCGCGCACGACGGGATCCAGCGCGTCGTATCCATTGGGCAGGCGGCAGCGTATGTCGAGGCCGCGCCCGTTGACGCTGCGCAGCTCCCAGACCCATTGCCGGTCACCGCTCGCGGCCTCGGCGCGTGCGAAGCCGGTCATGCTGGAGATCGACATACTCCCCCCGAGGCTTGTGATTCGCCGCCGGCGCCCGCAAAGTATACGCCGCATCCCGGGCAGGCAAGAATGGCCTGCCCGCCCACGGGAAAATGCCGCATGCGCGATCCCCGCTCCATTCTCATCACGGGTGCTTCGAGCGGCATCGGCGCGGCCTTGGCCAAGGCCTATGCCGGGCCCGGAGTCTATCTGGCATTGAATGGCCGCGATCCGGCGCGGCTAGGCGCCATCGGCGCGATCTGCCGTGACGCAGGCGCCGAGGTCGAGGAAGGCATTGTCGACGTGACCGATCGGGCGGCGATGGAAGCTTGGTCGACGGCGATTGACAAGGGCCATCCCCTGGATCTCGTCATCGCCAATGCCGGTATTTCCGCCGGCACCGCCGCCGGCTGGGAGCAGCCCGAGCAAGCCCGGGCGATTTTTGCCGTCAATCTGGAGGGCACGTTCAATACGGTGCTGCCGCTGCTGCCTGCAATGGGACGGCGGGGGTGCGGGCAGATCGCGATCATGAGTTCACTGGCGTCGTTTCGCGGATTTCCCGGCGCTCCGGCCTATTGCGCCAGCAAGGCGGCGTTGCGTCTCTGGGGCGAGGCCCTGCGCGGCGATCTCTGGGATGCCGGCCTTCGGGTCACGGTCATCTGTCCGGGCTATGTGGTCAGCCCCATGACTGCGCGCAACCAGTTCTACATGCCGCTACTGGTGCCAGTTGAACGGGCTGCCGGCATCATCAAGCGCGGTCTCGCGCGCGAGCTGGCTCGAATCGCCTTTCCTTGGCCGGTCTACTTCGGCGCTTGGCTGCTGGGGCTTCTGTCGCCGGCCCTGACCGATCCCATCCTGCGCCATCTTCCAAAGAAGGCTTAAGGCACCGGAACGGTGGCGAGCGGCTCGGTGCTTCCACTGACCGCTGGAGCCGTCGTCCCCGCCGTCGGATTGGCGGCTGGCGCGGCTGTCGGGGCGGGACCGCTGGCGTTGCCGGCCGGCGCCGGATCGGCCGCAATCGCGGTTCCCGTGTCCCCCGCTGCCGGTTGATCGGCCGGTACCGCCGCTTCGATCTTGCGCCAGGCGGCAACGTTCTTGTTGTGCTCGGCCAATGTCGCGGCAAAGGCGTGGCCGCCGGTGCCGTCGGCGACGAAGTAGAGATCCTTGGTCGCCAGCGGATGCAGCACTGCCTGAATTGCCGCCAAGCCCGGATTGCAGATCGGACCCGGAGGCAAGCCCTTGAACAGGTAGCTGTTGTAGGGGCTCTTTACCTGCAGATCGACCGAACTGATCGCCCGGCCGAGCGGCCCGGAGCCGTTGGTCACGGCATAAATGACGGTCGGATCCGACTGCAGCGGCATACGATGGCGCAGGCGGTTGACGAAGACGCCGGCGATATGGGCCCGCTCGGTCGGCGATGATGTCTCCTTCTCCACAATAGAGGCCAGGACCAGCGCCTTGTCGATCGTGTCATAGGGCAGGTCGGCGGCGCGCTGAGCCCAGAGCTTCTGAATGGCCTGCTGCATGGCCTCGGCCATGCGGTTGATCATGGTGAAGCGCGTCTCCCCGCGCGTATAGAAATAGGTCTCCGGCAACAGGCGACCCTCGCCTGGCGTATCGGGTGGCAGTTCGCCCACCAGCCCTTCGGCGGAAGTGACCAAGCGCAGGATCTGGGCGGTCGTGTAGCCCTCCGGCACTGTGATCCGGCGGGCAACCGTGGCACCCGAGAGCAGCATGCGCATCACCTGCTCCTCGCTCATGCCGGCGCCGAACTTGTATTCGCCGGCCCTAAGCGGCCGTCCGCTCGAAAACAGATGAACGCCGAGAACGAATAGGCGGTAATCCTCCACCACGCCGGCTTCTTCGAGCTGGCTGCCGATGGTGGCCACGCTGGTTCCATTTTCGATTACGACCGTCGCATCGACGGCCAAGGGGCCGCGACCGTGCCACTGCTTGTAGAACAAGACACCGGCGCCGACCGTCGCGATCGACCCGACCAGGACAAGCAGGAACAGTATGCGGACGAGGCGCCGCATCGCCCGCTCAGGGAGGGCCGAGGAAAATCAGGCTGGCGTTGGTGCCGCCGAAACCGAAGGAATTCGACAGCGCGGCGCGAACCTTGCGCCGCTTGGCCTGCTTGGCCACCAGATCGATGTCGCAACCTTCCGAGGGATTGTCGAGATTCAACGTCGGCGGCACCACCTGGTCGCGGAGGGCCAGGATGGAGAAGATCGCCTCGACGGCCCCGGCGGCGCCGAGCAGATGACCGATGGCCGACTTCGTGGAGGACATGGAAAGCTTATAGGCCGAATCGCCGAATACGCGCTTCACAGCCCTGAGTTCGATCTCATCGCCCAGCGGCGTGGACGTGCCATGGGCGTTGATATAGTCGATATCCTCGGCATTCAGCCTGGCTCGCTTCAAGGCCGCGCGCATCGCGCGCTCGGCGCCGCTGCCGGTCTCCGAAGGGGCGGTAATGTGATGGGCATCGCCCGAAAGCCCATATCCCACGACCTCGGCATAGATCTTCGCGCCGCGTTTGCGCGCATGTTCCAATTCCTCGAGGATCACCACGCCGGCGCCCTCGCCCATGACGAAGCCGTCGCGATCGCGGTCCCAGGGCCGTGACGCGCGCTCCGGCGTGTCGTTGAACCCGGTCGAGAGCGCCCGCGAGGCGGCAAAACCGGCAATCCCGATCCGGCAGATCGTGGCTTCCGCCCCGCCCGCCACCATCACATCGGCATCGTCGAGGGCGATCAGGCGGGCCGCATCGCCGATGGCATGCGCGCCGGTCGAACACGCGGTGACGACCGCGTGGTTCGGCCCCTTGAAGCCGAAGCGGATCGAGACATGGCCGGAGGCCAGATTGATCAGCGAGGATGGAATGAAGAAGGGCGAAATCCGCCGTGGCCCCTTCTCATGCAGGATGATGGAAGCTTCGTAAATACCCTGCAGCCCGCCGATGCCCGAGCCGATCAGGACGCCCGTGCGTTCGCGCGACTCTTCATCCTCCGGCATCCATCCGGAATCCCGCACCGCCTGCACGCCGGCCGCCAGCGCGAAGATGATGAACTGATCCATCTTGCGCTGGTCTTTGGGCGGCACGTAATCGTCGGCGTTGAAATGATCGTTCGCGGAGTCGCCCAGAGGCACCTGGCCGGCAATCTTGTTGGGCAGATCGGAGACGTCGATCGACTGAATGCCCCTGACGCCGGATTCCCCGGCGATGAGACGTTTCCATGTCGGCTCGACCCCGCTGGCTAGGGGGGAGACAAGACCGAGCCCGGTGACGACAACGCGGCGCATGTCAGATGCGGTGGGCGAATGTTGCCGGGCGCAAGGCGCGCCCGACAGCTGGCTCAATTGGCCTTATGCTGCTCGATGAAGGCGATAGCATCCTTCACCGTCAGAATCTTCTCGGCGGCATCGTCTGGAATTTCGCAGCCGAACTCCTCCTCGAATGCCATCACCAGCTCGACGGTGTCGAGGCTGTCCGCACCTAGATCGTCGATGAAGCTCGCCCCATCGTTAACCTTCGTTGCATCGACGCCGAGATGCTCGACGACAATCTTTTTCACCCGTTCGGCGATATCGCTCATTGTTCTGGGACCCTCGAGTAAATTCTATTGAATAACAGCCCCCGAAAGGGCGGAAAAGCGCCGTCCCATTAACACAGTCGCCCAGCCTTGACCAGCCCTGCGCGGGACTCGCAGGCGACAGGTCATATCATCGCCATTCCGCCGTTCACATGCAAGGTCTGGCCGGTGACATAGGCGGCCTCCTCACTGGCCAGGTACACGACGGCTGCCGCCACGTCGGCCGGCTGGCCCATGCGTTTCATAGGAATGTGGTCCAGCAGGCGCTCCTTGACGGCATCCGTCAGCTTGTCGGTCATTGCCGTCTCCATGAAGCCGGGGGCGACGACGTTGACCGTGATGTTGCGGGACGCGACCTCCGCAGCAAGCGCCTTCGACATGCCGATCATGCCGGCCTTGGCGGCGGCGTAGTTGGCCTGGCCCGGATTGCCCGTCTGGCCGACGACTGAACCAACGCCGATGATCCGCCCCCAGCGCCGACGCAGCATTGTGCGCAGAACCGCCCGCGCGAGGCGGAAACCCGCGGTCAGATTGACCTCCAATACCTTGTGCCAATCTTCGTCGCCCAATCGGACGGCTATCATGTCGCGCGTCAGGCCGGCATTGTTGACCAGGATATCGACCTGCCCCATGGCCTGGTCGGCGTCGGCGATCAGCCTGTCGCCGCTCGCCGGATCGGCGAGATCGGCCGGCAGAACGTGCACCCGGTCGCCCAAGGCGGTGGCCAATTCCTCAAGCGCCCCAACCTTGGTGCCCGAGAGGCCCACGATGGCGCCCTGACCGTGAAGGGCGCGCACGATCGCGCCGCCGAGGCCGCCGGAGGCTCCCGTGACCAAGGCCTTCTTTCCGATGAGATCGAACATGCTGACCCCCTGAGCTAAAGCGTCTTCAAAATCACGTCGACCTCGGTCGGCTGGCCCACGGCCGCCGCCTCGACATCCTTGTCGATCCGTTTGGCGAGGCCCGCCAAGACCTTGCCGGCGCCGAGTTCGACCAAGCGGCTAACGCCTTCGGCCTTCAGTCTGAGAACACTCTCGCGCCAGCGCACCATGCCGGTGACCTGTTCCACCAACAGGCGCCGGATCGTCTCGGGATCGCTGACGGGTGTGGCGGTGACATTGGCGACAAGCGGCACCACGGGCGGCGCCAAGGTGACCTGCGCAAGTGCATCTTCCATTTCCCGCGCCGCGGGCGCCATAAGCTGGCAATGGAAAGGCGCGCTGACCGGCAGCAGGATGCTGCGCCGGGCACCCTTTTCACCCGCTAGTTTGATCGCGCGCTCGACCGCGGCCTTGGCGCCGCTGACGACCACCTGGCCCGGGGCATTGTCGTTGGCACAGGCGCAGATTTCGCCTTCGCTCGCCGCCGCCGCAACTTCCTGGGCCGCCGGAAGATCGAGGCCGAGGAGTGCGGCCATGGCGCCTTCGCCCACCGGGACGGCACGCTGCATGGCGCGGCCCCGGCGTTTCAACAATCGTGCCGTATCGGCAAGGCTGAGCGCGCCGGCCGCGGCAAGGGCCGAATATTCGCCCAGCGAATGGCCGGCGACGAAACCCGCCTTGGTCGACAGTTTCCAGCCGCCCTCGCCTTCCAGAACCCGCAGCACGGCAAGGCTGACGGCCATGAGAGCGGGCTGGGCATTCTCCGTCAGCGTCAGATCGGCTTCCGGGCCCTCGAACATGAGTCTCGACAGGCGCTGCCCCAGGGCGTCGTCCACCTCGGCGAAGACGAGGCGGGCAGAGGTGAATGCTTCCGCCAGCGCGCGGCCCATGCCGACAGCTTGGGAACCTTGCCCGGGAAAAACGAAAGCCGTCGTCATCGAAAATCTCCTGCGGGGAGCAGCGCGGCGGGACCGATCATGGCCCCTTCGAAGCGGCGGGCATTGAGACCGCCAGCCTGGGAGGTGTCAAGCGCAGGCGATCGACACCGTTGCCGGGTCACAAAGCCGGCCGGCGCTTGGGCCCGCTGGCCATGGGCGCACGGCGGGGCAAGGCCAGAGGACCCAAGCCATCGAGGAAAGAATTGTCGAAACCCTCGCGCCGATAGACGGCGAAATCGACGCCGCGGTCGCGAAAGCTCTTCAGCGGTTGGCCGAGACCCCTGAGACCCACGTCGCGCTCGCGGCGCACACGATCCAGATCGATTTCCAGGGGAATCACTTCTTCCTCGCCACCGGCCTGATGCAGCACGTCGCCCGAGGGACCGACGACGAGGGAGCGTCCCACGCCGCCGGCGGCCAGACCGTTTATGTCGAACCAGAAGCATTGGTTCTGCGCCGCACTAGCACGCGAAATCGCCAATTCGATATCCCGGTCGATAGTATCGGTCAGCGTGGGATGAAGGATCACCTCCGCCCCCATAGCCGCCAGCGTGCGCGTCGTCTCCGGAAACCACATGTCATAGCAGATCGAGACGCCGAAGCGTCCCACCGCCGGCACGTCGAAGACGACGAAGTCCTGGCCAGGTGTAGTTGCCTGCTCATAGGGTCGAAACGGGAACATCTTGCGATAGCGGGCAACGACCGCCCCGCTCGGATCGATGACCGGCGCGGTGTTGTAAATCTTGCCACCGCTCCTTTCATAGAGGGAGCCTGGCAGCAGCCAGACCCCGTGGCGCGCCGCCATGGCCTGGAAGGTGGCTTCGGCCGGCCCCGGCAGAGCCTGGGCATATTGCGGCAGCGGCCCGAAGGCAGCGAGTTCGCTGAAAACCACCATCTGGACCCAGGGATAGCGGGCCATCAGAAGATCGAGGCGCCGACCCATGGCAGTCAGGTTATCGGCGGTGGCGCTGAGGGGCATCTGGATGCCGCCAATGGCAAAGGGCGTCATGAGGTCTCCGCGGCGAATCAGGGCCAGAGAATAGGCGCGGGTGAGGGCCAAGGACAAGCTCACACCAAGGCGGACATCCCAGTCGGGCGCTTGACCTTCACCGGGCAAACGTCGCGTAATAGCAGGAAGATATCGAGAGCGATGGGGGCCTCTATGGCGGCGGTTCGGCGTAAGCGCAAGCTCAGCGGCATCTCCGACATTCGCCGCTTTTTCCATCGCAACGAGACCCCCGTCTACTTCATCAGCGCCACCAACTTCAACCTGCTCGGCATGGACGAGTGGGTGAAGAACTTCAAATTCATTAGCTACATCGACTGTTACGACGGGCGTCATCCCAACACCTTCGTGCCACCGCCGCTTCCCCATCCGGATTTCCATTCCATCGAGGACATCAACAACTACCTGCTCCAGCATCCCGCGGTGAAGGCCTTCATCAAGAATCGCGGGGGCAAGCCCAAGGTGGTCTTCCTGATGTTCGACGAGACGACCGAGACGCTGGCCCGCAAACTGAGCATGCAGGTCTGGTTCCCCCGCGCCCGATTGCGCAACGGCCTCGACAACAAGATCCAGACGGTGCGCGTGGGCAACAAGGCGGGCGTGCCCTCGGTCCCCAATGTCCTGGCCTCCGTCGAGAGCTACCCGGAGCTGCGCAAGGCGGCCAAGAAACTGGGCAGGGATCTGGTGGTGCAGACGCCCTTCGGCGATTCCGGGCACACCACCTATTTCATTTCCAACGAGGGGGACTGGAAGCGCTACGCCACCGAGATCACCGCCGAGCGCGAATTGAAGATCATGAAGCGGATCGATTGCCGCCAGGCAGCGATCGAGGCCTGCGCCACCCGCGCGGGTACGGTGGTCGGACCGTTGATGACCGAGTTGGTCGGCTTCTCGGAATTGACCCCCTACAAGGGGGGCTGGTGCGGCAATGAGATTTTCGCCGAATCCTTCACGCCGCGAATCCGCGCCCATGCCCGCGATCTGACCTTCCGTTTCGGCGAGCAGTTGCGCAAGGAAGGTTATCGCGGCTATTTCGAACTCGACTTCCTGATCGACAAGAAGGACGGCCAGATCTATCTGGGCGAGCTCAACCCCCGCGTCACCGGCGCCAGCTCCATGACCAACCATGCCGCCTTCGCCCATGCCGATCTGCCGCTATTCATGTTGCACCTGCTGGAGTTCAGCGGCAGCGACTTCGACCTCGACGTGGACGCCCTCAACGCCCGCTGGTCGGATCGCGACAACATCGATTCCTGGAGCCAGGTGGTGATCAAGCATGTGCATGATTCGGTCGATGTGCTGGCCGCCGCCCCGCAGACCGGTATCTGGCGCCTGAATGCCGACGGCAACGTCAATTATGCCCGCTTCGACTATCACCGGCGTGCGGTGGAGAGCGAACGCGAGGCCTTTTTCCTGCGCATCAGCGGCCCGGGCGATTTCCGTTACGAGGGCGCGGATCTCGGCATCCTCATCACCCGTGGGCGGTTGATGACCAAGGATTTCAAGCTGAACGAACGGGCCCAGCGCTGGATCAAGGGTATCACCGCCCAGTTCGTCGGACAGCCCCTGGCCCCTTTGGCATCGCAAGGCGCCTATCCGCCCGCACCCGGCGCCTTCAAGATTCTCTGAGCCCCATCGATATGGATCTTATCTTCCGCTCGGTCGCCGAAGCCGAGCCGGGCGAAAAATGGCGCGCCAACTTCAATCGTCATTGGCCCAGCTACCGGTTCTGGTATCTCTCGGAAGGAAGCGAGGCGGTGCCTCATTTTCCCGTCTGCCTGGCCAAGCTGCGCCACTACATGCCCGAACTCGTCTTTACCTATGAGCGCCTCTGCCATCTGGCGGGAGGCGAGGATCTGGCCACACGCTTCCTCAGCCTCTATCGCCCGCCCGCCTATCTGACCGCTTGCAGCCAGATCGCCTGGACCGCGGGCCGGCCGATGCTGGCGCGCAACTACGACTACAGCCCCGCGCTCTGCGAGGGCCAGTTGCTGCTCAGTACCTGGCATGGCCGCCGGGTGATGGCTATGGTGGATTGCCTCTGGGGCGTGCTGGACGGCGTCAATGATTCCGGTCTTGCGGTCAGCCTTACCTTCGGCGGGCGCCCCGTGGTGGGCGATGGCTTCGGCGTCCCGCTGGTCCTGCGCTATGTGCTGGAGTTCTGCGAGCGGACCAAGGATGCCATCGCCCAGCTGACGCGAATTCCGATCCACATGGCCTATAACGTCACGGTTCTGGATCGTGCCGGCGACTTCGCCACCCTGATGCTGGCGCCTGACCGAGCCCCGGCGGTAACGCGGCTGCCCATTGCCGCCAACCACCAGATGCAGGTCGAATGGGCCGCCTACGCCCAGGCGACGGCGACCCTGGAACGCGAGCGGTTCTTGTTCCAGCGGCTGAACGAGCCCGGCATGAGCGAGACGAAGTTGCTGGCCGACTTCCTGGCGCCGCCGCTCCATACGGCCGTCATCGAGCGGAATTTCGGAACGCTGTATACCGCCGCCTATTGGCCGGCCGAAGGCGCCATGAGCCTGCTCTGGCCCGGCGAGCGTCTGGATCAGTCGATGGACAGTTTCACCGAGGCAGAGCGCCTCCGCAGCTACGGCCGAGGCCTCGGCGAGCGACCCAACGGCTAGGGCAAGACAAGCGCGGTCGCCTCGACACTACGGCGAGCGCCTACCTGACCCCGGCGACTTTGCGTTGGGTCATTTGGTCGTCGTGGAACATGGGTCGACTGCTCAAGTGGGGTTGCGGGTTTGGCAATTGCCCCAGATACGGATAGTGGGTCAGTTTGAATGAGCGGCGGGGTTGACAGGCCGGAATTTGGGATTCGCCGGATGCCTAGCGATGCCGGTATCATTTGGGCATGGGGGAATACTGGTGGAAGGCCATTACTGAGGCTTGGAAGGCCACTAATATCAGACCACCGCTTCGATGCGGCCTTACGCGCAATATCGGCGCGGCGCTCTTTAGTGAGCTTGCTAGCCCGCGCCTTCCCGCCCTTCTGCCCCATCTCGACGGCAGCCGGGTTGCGCTTGTCCTCGGTCTTGTCCTCGACCTGGCCCGTAGCGATACCGCCAATGAGCTTGGCGAGGGCGATGGGATCACTAGGGCGTTTGAGGGGTCTTGTTGCAATGTATTTTTCCCAACTCTCTCGTCTTCACAATAAAGAAGACGACCACCAGCACCCCCAGGCAAGCAAATGCCACCTTGAAGACGTGGAGTTGCTCGTGAGTGAGGAGCGGCGAAAGGACGACTATCACCGCCCCTAAACCGCAATATGCCGCGCCCGCGATTCGTCGCGGATCGCGCCAGCCCTGGTCGTTCTCAAATCTGATGATCGCAGGCATGCCGGAAGTATGACATGCATAGCGCTAAGCTGGAACGGGGCGATGGGCCTTCACATTTCAAACTGACCCACTACCCAGATACGAGGCATATTGACGGGCGATTCTGTGCAGGTCTGCAAACGCGGGATAATCGCTAAGCTCTATCTCGGTCTGTAGCGCGTCGTGACTGAGTAGCAGGGCGACATTATCGCGCGCCATCGATAGAGCATGATCGCGAAGCTTGGCTCGGACCTGCCGAACCTGCCGCGCCAGAAACCGCCGCAAGGCTGGATTGGTCGAAAACGGACTCCTCGTCATTGACCGACTCCTTGCATTTTCCGGGATCAACATGCTTTGCAGCGCCCCGTAAATCTATTCAACGCGGGTATTCTCAAGTGCCATTAAAGTTGGCGTGTTCGATACCAAGGTTCACACTCTGCCTTGCTGCGCTGCGATGCTGCGATAATGGCCAGCCCAATGCATGGCAAACGTGCCGCGTAGCGGGCATCTTTGTCGTGCGAATCCGAAACGAGCGGTGCGTACCGAAAAGATTGGCCGGCTGATTCGCGCCGACAATTCCCGCGCACCGATGTGCGGGGGCCCTTCCTTCGGGTCATCTTTGCCGAGGCTCCCCATCAACCCGGGCCCGAGTTCATCGCGGAGCGTGATCTCATGATCGCCGTCACTATCGACGATCAAGACCATACGGCCAACATCCCCGCCGCTATGCCGCTGCTCCGGGTGCTGCGCGACGTGGTGGGCCTGAGCAGAACGAGGTTCGGCTGCGGCATCGGCGGTGCCGAACTACGTGATTGGCCATTTCGGGCGACAGATTGGCCATGTCCCCCTGGGACAGATCGTCCGAGGCGGGTGTGAGGAGGGTCGCGATGCCCGCCAAGCCGAACGATTGGCCAAATGCTGCAGGCCTCGCCCAGCGCCTTCGGTCGACGAGCGCCCGAGCCGGGCGCTGCGTTGTCGTGATGACGCCAATTTTCCTGACGGCATGTCAGCCGGCCGTCCTCGACCCGCAAGGGTCCATCGGGATCGCCGAGAAGACGATCTTGATAGACTCGCTCGCTATCATGCTCGCCATCGTGGTCCCGACGATCGCCGCGACCCTTGGCTTTGCCTGGTGGTTTCGAGCCTCCAATTCGAGAGCAACCTACCTGCCTGATTGGGCTTATTCGGGCCGCATCGAGCTCGTCGTCTGGGCCATCCCCCTCCACGTGATCATACTCGTGGGCGGCGTGGCCTGGATCGGCTCCCATGACCTCGATCCCGCCAAGCCTTTGGCTTCAGACACGTCACTGCTCGAGATCCAGGGTGTTTCGCTGGATTGGAAGTGGCTCTTCATCTATCCGAGCGAGCGTGTCGCGAGCGTGAACCAGCTTGTGGTTCCCGCCGGTGTGCCCATTCATTTCTCCCTGACGTCGGCAAGCGTGATGAATGCGTTCTTCGTACCGCAGCTCGGCAGCATGATCTACACGATGAACGGCATGCGCACGCAGTTGAACCTGCGCGCGGATGCACCAGGTACGTTCCTCGGCCTTTCGAGCCACTATAGTGGCGATGGTTTCTCGGGCATGCATTTCGACGTGCGGGCGCTGCCGCCCGCACAGTTCGCCGCCTGGATCGACGCGACGCGCAACAGCGGCCCAATCCTCGATGCCGGAACCTACACTGCCCTGGCCAGGCAAAGCATGAACGCAAGTCCGTTCACCTTCCGTGCGGCCGATCCCGAGCTGTTCCAGCAGATCGTCACGCAGCAGCTGCCGCCTGGACCTGGCCCGCAAACCGGGCGACCCAACCCGACCGTATCCCCGCGGACGGAGCACTAGCATGTTGGGCAAGCTTAGCTGGACTGCCATTCCGTTCGACCAGCCGATCCCGCTGCTCGCAGCGGCCTTGGTCGGCGTGGTGATCATCGGCGTCCTCGCCTGGGTCGCGCTTAAGGGTTGGCTCCCCTACCTTTGGCGGGAGTGGATCACCAGCGTGGACCACAAGCGCATCGGGATCATGTACACCCTGCTCGCGATGGTGATGCTGCTGCGCGGCTTCGCGGACGCGATCATGATGCGCTCGCAACAGGCGCTTGCGTTCCGGTCAGATGGCTACCTGCCACCCGAGCATTACGACCAGATCTTTTCCGCTCACGGCACGCTGATGATTTTCTTCGTCGCAATGCCCTTCGTGATCGGGCTGATGAACTTCGTCATGCCGCTGCAGCTTGGGATCCGCGATGTGGCGTTTCCGACGTTGAACTCCGTCAGCCTTTGGCTCACCGCCACCGGCGCGCTGCTCGTCAACATTTCGCTGGTGGTGGGCGAGTTCGCGCGCACCGGGTGGTTGCCGTATCCCCCGTTGTCCGAAATCGCCTACTCGCCCGGCGTCGGCGTCGACTACTATCTCTGGGCGCTCCAGATCTCCGGTGTGGGGACATTGCTGACCGGCGTCAACTTCGTCACGACGGTCCTGAAGATTCATGGACCCGGCATGACCTACATGCGCATGCCGATGTTCTGCTGGACGACGCTCGCGTCCAACCTGCTGATCGTCGCTGCATTCCCCATCCTGACGGCCACATTGGCCATGCTGCTGCTGGACCGTTACCTCGGTTTTCACTTCTTCACCAACGAAGCCGGCGGCAACGTGATGATGTTCATGAACTTGATCTGGGCATGGGGACATCCGGAAGTTTACATCCTGATCCTGCCCGCCTTCGGCATATTTTCGGAAGTGATCTCAACCTTCTCCGGCAAGCCGCTGTTCGGCTACCGGTCGATGGTCATGGCGACGATGGCCATCTGCATACTCTCTTTTACGGTGTGGCTGCACCACTTCTTCACCATGGGCGCCGGCGCCGATGTCAACGCGATCTTCGGCATTGCTTCGATGATCATCGCGGTGCCCACGGGGGTAAAGGTCTTCAACTGGCTGTTCACGATGTATGGCGGCCGGGTGGTTTATTCCCCGCCGATATTGTGGTCGATCGGCTTCATGGTGACCTTCGTGATCGGCGGGATGACCGGCGTGCTGCTGGCGGTGCCCCCGGCGGACTTCGTGCTTCACAACAGCCTTTTCCTCGTGGCCCACTTCCATAACGTCATCATTGGCGGGGTGCTGTTCGGGGCGTTCGCCGGTTACAACTATTGGTTTCCGAAAGCGTTCGGCTTCCGGCTGCACGAGGGCCTCGGCAAGGCCGCGTTCTGGTGCTGGCTCATCGGCTTCTACGTCGCCTTCATGCCGCTCTATGTCGTGGGCCTCATGGGAATGACCCGCCGCATGCAGCACTATGATGTTTCCGCGTGGCGCCCGTGGTTGCTGATCGCCGCCGGCGGCGCGGTCATCATCCTGGCCGGAATCATCCTGCAGATCGCGCAACTCGCCGTCAGCATTCGCAGGCGGGAGGAGCTTCGCGACGTGACTGGCGATCCCTGGGATGGACGCTCCCTCGAGTGGGCCACACCCTCTCCGCCACCCGCGTTCAACTTTGCGGTCCTCCCGCGCATCGAGGCCCAGGATGCCTATTGGGGCGTTAAGCAGCGCGTACGCCAGCAGGCGAGGCTTGGCGAGGAGCCGGGCTATTCGGCAATCGAGATGCCGAGGAACAGCCCAACCGGCTTCATCTGCGCCTTCTTCGCCACCCTCATGGGATTCGCGCTGATCTGGCACATCTGGTGGATCGTCGCCCTGGCCGCATTGGGCGCATACGCGACCTTCGTCGTCTTCGCCTGGCGGGACAGGGTCGAATACATCATTCCGGCTGACGTGGTCGCGCGCATCGATCGGGCTAATCGGAGCGCACGCAGCGAAGCGCTTGGCAGCCCCGTGCAGGCGGCACCATGAGCGCCTTCCAGGGGACCGCTGATCGCGGCGACCCCGATCGCTTCGGACGCGGCGAGGGCTCGCGGGGTCGCCAGCACAGCGCGGAACATGCGGCCGGCGGGCTGGCGTCCAAGCGCATCGTCGTCGGTTACGGCTTCTGGATTTTCCTGCTCAGCGACATCGTCATGTTCTCCGCCTTTTTCGCGACCTACGCGGTGCTGGTCGGGCAGACGGCAGGCGGGCCGAGCGGGCGGGAACTGTTCGACCTGCGCAATACCGGGATCGAGACCGCCTGCCTGCTCCTCTCGAGCTTCGCCTGCGGCCTGGCAAGCATCGGCGCCCAGGCGCACCGCGGTTCCTGGTTCTATGGCGCCATGGCGGCGACCTTCATACTCGGAGCCGCGTTTGTCGGCCTCGAGGTCCGGGAGTTTGCAGGCCTGGTCGCGCGCGGGGCGGGTCCAACACGCAGCGCGTTCCTCTCGGCATTCTTTACGCTGGTCGGCTGTCATGGCCTGCATGTGACCGCCGGCCTGCTGTGGCTGCTGACAATGATGGCGCAGGTGTTCGCCAAGGGTTACCGGGCCGACATTCTCCGGCGTATCCTCTGCTTCAGCCTTTTCTGGCATGCCCTGGACATCATTTGGGTTGGGATATTCACGATGGTGTACTTGATGGGAGCCGCGACATGAGCCATGCCGAACAGCAAAGAGGCCCAAATCACGGGGACAGGGCACCGGGCTACGAGCGCCTCGACGGACACCAGGCGGGAATAGGAAGCTACCTGATCGGGCTTGGTCTCGCGACGCTGCTCACCATCGTGTCTTTCTTTATCGCGCGCACCACGCTGGTCTGGCAGCCAAGCATTCCCGTCGCACTGGCCGTTCTCGCGATCGCGCAGATGGGCGTTCACCTCGTCTTCTTTCTCCACATCACGACCGGTCCCGACAACGTCAACAACGTCATGGCGCTTGCCTTCGGCGTGCTGATCGTTTTTCTGGTCATCGTCGGTTCGCTCTGGATCATGGCCCATATGAACCACAACATGATGCCTATGGATCAGATCATGCAAATGCAGCGCTGACCTGGGATGAGACTACCGCCTGCGGCTGCTCCCATTGTGTGGCGGTGTGGTCTTTTTTCACGGTCGTCTCCCGTCCATAGCAGGCTCAAACACAACGAGGCTCTCCCTTAATGCCGACCTCAGCCAAAGCGGGTGGCTGCACCAACCGCTTCTCGTAAGGTCCGGACTGATTCACTTGCTCGATGGCGCGATTCCGGGATCGGGGCGTCGTCAATATGGGGGCGGGACGTGGCCGCCGAATTGCCCGTCGCCAAAATCCGAGACAGATTGGCCTCGCCAGCCGTCCCAGTAGCCAAAGTCAGGATTGGACGAGCCGCGGATCGGATTGAAGTATGCATAAGAAGGAGGGCCGTAATCAGTGTTCGCCGAGCAGGCGGACAGTACAAGACCAATGCCGACAAAGACGGGTATCGCCTTCGT
>WNFP01002262.1_pt1 | contig 35563 bp, 33 predicted proteins | sample 5400201 | NCBI WGS metagenome assembly WNFP01 (sample SAMN13153355, study PRJNA577476) | soil metagenome | isolation source: 115 cm saprolite under Madrone tree | place: USA:California | collected 2016-06-14 | reverse complement strand
GGCGAGCTCCCGCCGCAGATGCTTGGTGGCCGGCGTGACGATGGCGATGAAGTACGATTCGTGTAGCCGCCGCTGCGCCGGAGCGCCCGCGAGGTAGCCTCTCGCGCCGGCGTGGAGCATGGCCGCCTGCGCCGCGCGGAGCGACCATTCGCTCGCCGCGCGGCGCGTCTCCAGCACCCGCCGCATGTACTCGCGCGAGGTCAGAAGCGGCGTCTCGCACAGCGCCGCGACGTCCTCCGTCAGGCGAGCCAGCGCATCGTCGAACGTCTCCGGCCTGTCCTCGAGGAAGCGATTCGAGTCGGGCCCGTTCTCGTCGCACCTGCGCATCAGCTCGACGCAGCCGCGGATCAACCCCAGAGCCATCCCGCATTGCAGGAGGATGAAGCCCGGCTTGATCCGGGCGATGAACGGGAGCGCGTCGTCCGCCAGCACCATCGAGCGGGGCACCAGCGCGTCGCGGAACGTCACCGAGCAGGTGCGAGTGCCGTCCAGCGCGAGGAAGCGCGCGCCGTCGCCCAGGCGCACGCCCTCTTGCGAGCAGTCGATGAGCGCCATCACCAGGCGGCCCTCTGCCCGCACCGGGAAGGCCGTCCCGAACAGGTGCCCCGGTCCCAGGTTGGAGACCCAGGGCAGCGTCCCGTTCAGGACGAATCCGTCGCACGTCTCCTCCGCGCTGAGGCGGAGCGGCTCGATGCGGGCCAGTGCTTTCATCGGATTCGACAGCCCGGTGCCGCCGAGGATCGTCCCGGCCGCCACGCCCTGCAAAGTGGCCCGCTTCAGCGGCTGGTTCTCGGTGTTCTCCAGGTACCAGGCGAGCGTGTCCTGGCACCACATGCAGAAGGCGGTCGAAAGGCAATCCTGTCCCACCCGGGCCATGGCCGCGACGGCGTCGAACAGCCGTCCCTCGCCGCCGCCGGACGCGGCCAGGTGCGCCGCGAATGCTCCCTCCTGCCCGAGCTGGCGCAAGACGGCCTCCGGATAATGACCCTCGCGATCGATGCGCTGCACCAGCGGCGAGAGATCGCGGGCGACGATCCGATCGACGCGGTCGAGCAGCGACGCCTGCGCCGCCGGAACCGGGACTTCCCTGAGGGCCCTCAACGACATCGCGGATCCTTCCGGTTCAAGCGAGGCGCACTTCGAGCGGGACGGGATTGCGGACCGATCCGGCGACCGGGGACCAGGCGACCGCGTGCGAGAGCAGCGCCGCCAGCGTCTCCCGATCCGCCTTCGCATCCAGGTAGGCGCGGGCGCGGATGGCGGTGAATCCGACCGGTTTCGGCGCGGTGTCCCCGGTGCCCCAGACGGAGGTGATGTTGATGTCGCCTTCCAGCTCCAGCTCGATCTTGGAGAGCTCGATGCCGCGCGCCACGGCATTGGCGTGGATGCCGACGGCCAGGCAAGAGCCGAGCGCGGCGAGCAAGGCTTCCGACGGATTGGGCGCCGTGTCGTCGCCGAGGAGCTGCGGCGGCTCGTCGATCACGTGCGCCGGCAGCGTGCGGACGAAATTGAGCTGGCGGAAGCGCGCCTCGGTCACCGTGCGGCACTTCACGGTCCGCACCTGGGTCGGGTCGGACTTGCCCTTCTCGGCGAGGGCGGCGAGGCGATCCTTGTCGATGGGGTCGAGCTGCTTTCGGCTGGTCACGTTGCGGTCTCCTGCAGGATTGGGGGATTCGGTGCGTGGTGCACGAGGCCGAGCTCGCGCAGGACCTCGGAGCGGACGGCGAGGAATCCGTCGTTGGTGCGGCAGCGGGGCCGCCGGAGCGGGACGGGAACGATCCGCTCGATCCGGCCGGGATCCGCCGCCATCACGACGATGCGGTCGGCCAGGTACACCGCTTCCTCGACGTCGTGGGTGACGAAGAGGATGGTCTTCGCGCGCGCCTGCGCGATGCGGCCGATCTCTTCCTGGAGGCGCATGCGGGTCATCGAGTCGAGAGCGCCGAACGGCTCGTCCATCAGCAGGCTCTGCGGGTCGACGGCGAGGGCGCGCGCGAGCGCCACGCGCTGCTGCATCCCCCCGGAGAGTTGGCTGGGGTGGTGCCCGGCGTAGCCGTCGAGACCCACCAGGCGCAGGTAGTCAGAGGCGATCGCGCGCCGCTCGCCGCGGGCGAGGCCCTGGACCTCGAGCCCGTACTCGACGTTGCCGAGGACCGTCCGCCAGGGATAGAGGGCGTAACTCTGGAACATGCAGATCCGGCTGGGGTCGGGGCCTTGTACTTCCCGGTCGCCCACCAGCACGCGCCCCGCCGTCGGGCGATCGAATCCGGCGACGAAGTTGAGCAGGGTCGTCTTTCCACACCCGCTCGGGCCGAGCAGGCAGACGAACTCGCCCGCCCCGACCTCCAGCGTGAGGTCCTGGACCGCGTCTCGCACCTTGCCGGCCCTGTCGCGATAGCGGCGGGTGACCCGCTCCAGCCGGATGCTGGTGGCGGTCACGAGATCTCCTCCCGGACGATCCCCCAGCGCGCATCGAGCTTCCGCTCGAGCCAGGCGACCGTGCGATCGATGACGAACCCCAGGGCTCCCACCAGCACCATGGCGAGCAGGATGAGATCCGTGCGGAGGAAGTTGCGCGCGTCGACGATGAGGAAGCCCAACCCGGAGCGCGCTCCGAGCATCTCCCCTGCCACCAGGTAGACCCAGGCGGCGCCGATGGCCAGCCGCAGTCCCATGGCGATCTGCGGAAACGCCGCGGGGACGATGACCTTCAGCACGAGCTGCCGGTCGCGGGTCCCGAAGTTCCTGGCCACCCGGACGTAGACCGGATCGACGCGGCGCACCGCGCTGACGGTGGCGAGCAGCGCCGGGTAGAACGCCGCCAGGAAGATGATGGCGATGGCCGGCAGGTTGCCGATGCCCAGCCAGAGCACCGCAAGCGGAAACCAGGCGACGGGCGAGATGGGACGCACCAGCTGGACGACGGGATCGACGGCGCGCCAGAGCGCCGGACGCAGTCCGAACAAGAGGCCTAGAGGAATCGCGATCCCCACGGCCGCCAGGTAGGAGGCGCCGAATCGACCCAGGCTGGCGCCGACGTGTCCGAGCAGAGCGCCGCTCGCCCAGGTCTCGCGGCCGGCGCGCAGCACGACCAGAGGGCCGGGGAGCTGGTCCTCGGTGTAGATCCCGCTGGCGGCGACCAGTTGCCAGAGAACGAGCAGGACGGCGATGCCCGCGAACGGGAGCAGCTTCCGCAGCCAGGTCCAGAGGACGGCGGTGGATCGCCGCGCTCGCGATCGGCGACCTTCTTGCGGCAGAAGCCGCGCCGTCGCTTGCGCGAGGACGGACCCGGGCGCGCTCATTTCGTCCTCCCCGCCAGGGAAGCCCGGGCGGCGCGCGCGAACCGGTCGTCGAGGAACTTCTCCAGATCGACGCGCGCGGTGGTCACCTTGTATTTGAGCATGTCGTCCTGCGTCGCGGAGAGGTCGCCGAGCGTGGGGACCAGATCGTCGTAGGTGACGCGTCCGGGCGGGTGGGTGAGAACGTGCAGCACCACCGCCGGGTCCTGCCCGAGGTACGGTTTGGAGAGCTCCGACGCCTCCCGCGGGTGCTCGCCGGCGAAGCGTCCGGCAGCGGTCAGCGCATTCGCCAGCTCCTGCACCGCCGGGGCGTTCGCCGCGATCAGATCCTCGCGCACGTTCAGGGCGCAGCAGACGTGGTTCGGCCACAGGTCCTTGGAGAGCGCCAGCACCTTGCCCACCTTGCGCAGCTCGGCCTGGGCGCCGAACGGGTCGGCGACGATGAACGCGGCGATCGCCCCGCGCGCCAGCGACTGCACCATCTCCGGCGGCGGCAGCTCGGTGAGCTGGACCTCCCGATCCGCGTCGATGCCTTCCTTGGCCAGGAGCCGCCGGAGCAGCAGGTTGTGGGTCGAGAACCGGCTGGGGATGGCGATGACCTTCCCACGCAGCGCCCGGACGTCGGCGACGTCGTTGGCGCCGATGAGGACGCTTCCGTTGCGGTGGCCCAACAGCACGATCTTGATCGGCACGCCCTTCTGCCGCAGGGCCAGGCTGATGGGCGTGAGCGCGAACGCGGCCTGGAGCGCTCCACCCTTGAGCGCCTCGGCCAGCTCGGGCCAGCTGGCGAACTTCACCGGCTCGAGCTCCAGCTTCTCGAACCGCTCGCGGCCGGCGGCGATGACGGTGAGGTGATCGGTGATGGGAAGGTAGCCGAGCCGGATGTGGGCCTTGTCCGAGGTCGCGGCGCGTGAGCCCCGCGGCCCGACCGCCGCCGCGGCGAGCGCAGCAGCTCCTCCCCGGAGGAGCGTCCTTCTGCCGATGATCGCGCTGGCCAGCTTCACGAGAACCTCTGCGCCCGGCACTGAGCCTCGAAGCGCAACGAGCAACTTGGATGTCGGAGGAGCGAATCAGTTACGAATCCACCGCGCCGCGGACGGATCTAGCGACGACAACAGCTCGGGCAACAGATGCACCCGGTCGTCCCTGCACGTCGCGCGCTGGTGGAATTCGCAGGCCGCACGGCCCAAGAGCACCGCAACCGGCGCCTCTTGTCAAGCGACGCCGGCTGCGGGGGGACCGGATTCCTGCGGGGAACGGTGAACTCCCCGATCTATTTGCTCGCGGCAGGCCCCAGCTGCGACTGCACCATCTTCGCGTGCTGGAGATGGCCCTCGAACGTGGGAACGGCGTTCTCCAGCAGTTTCTTGAGCTCTGGGTTCTGTGCGCCCGGCGCCAAGGTGTTCTTCACCGCATCGATCACGGCCTGATGGTAGGCGACTTCGGTGTCGATGTAGTCCTTGTCGAACTTGGCGCCCTTCTCCTTCTTCAGGCGGGCAGTCGCCTTCTTGGCGCCGGCCTGGAGGGACTTCGAGGTGTCGCTCGGCTCCGGCTTGACGCCCAGCCGGCCCGCCAGCGCCTTCGCTTCCGCGTTCGACGCTCCGTGATCCTGGATCATCTGCTCGGCAAACTGCTTCACTTGATCGTTCTTCGTGTGCTTGAGGGCGAGCTTGCCCCGGTCGATGTCGATCTGATTCGCGGTCAGGGCCACGTTGGCGATCTGGTTGTCGTTCATCGACGCCGCGGCGAGTAGCGCGAGAAGCATGTGCATGTGTAGTGAACCTCCTGGACCCCAACAGAGTTCGTTGCAGCACAAAGGTTCCCGCTCGGCCGGCAGCTCACCCTCAGGCACGGTCGTTGCGGTACACGTCATACGCGGCCGAGTACTCCATCACGCGCGCCACCTCCGCGATGAACTTCTCGTCGTGTCCGGCCCGGCGCAGCAGGTGGAAGCCCATCTCCATCCCGGAGGTGATCCCTCCCGCCGTGATGATGCGGCCCTGATCGACGACGCGGGCGCGGGAGATCCTGGCCTTCGGGGCGATCACCGCGAGCCGGTCGATCGGCGTCATCCCGGGCGGCGTCTGTTCGACCTTGTCGGGCTCCTTGCGGTTGGTCGCCTGGAGGCCGTCGAGCAGGCCCATCTTGCCGTAGATCCAGGAGCCGGTGCACACGCTGGTCAGCAGGGTGGACTGCGGCAGGCTTCGCACGTACTCGTGCAGGCGCCCGTTGTTCAGCTCCTGCCGCGTGCCGTAACCCCCGGGGATCAGGAACGCGTCCATCGCCGGTTCGTCGATGAAGGAGTAGTTGGGGAGCACGGTGAACCCGGCCTGCGCCTGGACCGGCCGCATTGCATCGGCGATGAGGAATGCGTCCAACTCCGGGTTGAATCGGCGAGCGACCGAAAAGACGCCATGTGGAGCGGCGAAGTCGACGATCTCCACATCCTTGAAGACGTAGATGCCGAGTCGGAACGAGGGCACGCGACACCTCCGGCGCGCGAACCTATCGCAGCGCAGGGACCGCCGCGAGCCGCTGAGGATCATCAGCCCTTGGTCGGAGATGAGATGTGTTCTAGAACGTGCGCGTGTCCAGCCCGGCGCGCGCAGCCAGAATGCCGCCACAGATCCCGTTCATCATCGGGAACGAAGCCTGCGAGCGGTTCAGCTTCTACGGGATGCGGAACATCCTCACGGTGTTCCTCATCGACTGGCTGCTGCGCACGCAGGTCCCGAATCAGGCAGAGCGCGAGGCGGGCGCCAAGGCGGTCTTCCACCTGTTCGTGTTCGGCGTCTACTTCACGCCGCTGCTGGGCGGGTTCCTCGCCGACCGGTTCTTGGGGAAGTACCGGACCGTCCTCTACGTCTCTCTCCTGTACTGCGCCGGGCACGCCTGCCTCGCCGCGTTTTCGGACGATGCGCTCGGTTTCTACGCCGGCCTGGCGCTGATCGCCCTCGGAGCCGGCGGCATCAAGCCCTGCGTGTCGGCCCTGGTCGGAGACCAGTTCACCGACGAGAACAAGCACCTGGTAAACAAGGTGTTCGCAATCTTCTACTGGAGCATCAACCTCGGCTCCTTCTTCGCCTCGATGCTGATCCCGAAGACGCTGCGGCTCTGGGGTCCCGCCGTTGCCTTCGGGATCCCCGGCGTGCTGATGGGGGTCGCCACAATCGTCTTCTGGCTGGGGCGCAACTTGTACGTGAAGGTGCCTCCCACCGGCCGCAACCCGCACTCGTTCGTCGCGGTGGTGGGCAGCGCCTGGCGTAACCGGGCGCGAGGCGGTCCGTTCCTCGACCGCGCCCGGGGCGAGCACCCCGACGAGGCGGTCGAAGGCGTGAAGGCGGTGTTCCGCGTGCTCTCCGTCTTCGCCTTCGTGCCCTTCTTCTGGATGCTCTTCGATCAGAAGGCGTCCACCTGGGTCGTGCAGGCTCGCTCCATGGACCTGCGCGTCGGACCCTGGCACTTCGAGCCGGCACAGATGCAGCTCGTCAACCCGGCATTGGTGATGCTGCTCATCCCCCTCACCACTGGCGTTGTCTATCCGTTGTTCAAGCGGCTCGGCTGGGAGCTCACGCCGCTCCGGCGGATGCCGCTGGGAATCGCGCTCGGCGCTACGGCCTTCGTCATCGCGGGCCTCCTCAACCTGCCGGTCGCCGCCGGCGAGCGGATTTCCATCCTCTGGCAGATCATTCCGTATGTCGTGCTCACGGTCGGCGAGATCCTCGTCTCGGTCACCGGCCTCGAGTTCGCGTACACGCAGGCGCCGCGAACGATGAAGAGCGTCATCCAGAGCTTCTGGACCCTGACCACGGCGGCCGGCAACCTGGCGGTCGCGCTCGCCTCCGCGCTGGCGTTCTTCAGCGGCACCACGCTGTTCTTCTACTACGCTGCCTTCGCGTACCTGGCCGCGATCGGCCTCGCGCTCGTGGCGCGCCGGTACAAGGTGGTCGAGTGGTACCAGCGCGCGCAGCCGCCCCAGCCGGCACCCGGCGCGAGGGCGCTGGGCGCCGAGCCGGCCTGATCGCTCGACGCATCGTGGACCGTCAGCGGGACACACTACCGCCCTGATTCACGCACCCGGGCGCCTTGACTCCGGACCCGGCGCATTTCCTACGCTTCGACAGATCTCTGTCCGGAGAAACCCCGATGAAAGCGCATCCCCGCGGCCTCACGAGGGCCGTTCTTTTCGCCGCTCTTCTCGCCGCGTGCAACTCGACACCGGGCGGGTCTTCTGGCCCCTGCACCCTTCCTCCCGCCAGCTCACTGTCGGTCGTCAAGATCCAACCTGCGCAAGGCGCGACGGGCGTCTTCGCCGGCAGCAACGTCTCCGTCACGTTCAACACATGCCTCGATTCCAGCACCGTCAAGGCGCCGAACGTGCTGCTCGCCACCGGGACGACCTTCGTCGCCGGCTCCGTGAGCCACGACGTGCCGACGGCCACGGTGATCTTCGACCCCAGCGCGAACCTGGCGTACTCCGCCTTCTATACGCTGGCCGTCAGCGGGATCCGGGGCGCCCATGGCGAGACGATGACCGTGCCCTTCGGCTCGTACTTCGAAACCCAGGCCGCCGCCGAGTTCGTGCCTCCGACGAGCACCGCCTCGCCGGTCGGGGGCCGCTACAACGCGACGCAGTCCGTGACGCTGGCCTGCTCCGACAATCCCGGCGGCACCGGCTGCGCGGCGACGTACTACACCACCGACGGGAGCACGCCCACCACCTCCTCGACGCGGTACACGGCGCCGATCTCCGTCGCCAGCAGCACCACGCTGCGCTTCTTCTCCGTCGATGCACAGGGAAACGCGGAGACGCCGCGGCAGGAGATCTACGTCATCGACAAGGTGCCGCCCGCGATGACCGGCAGCGACCCCGCGAATGGGGCCGCCGGCATCGCGGTCAACGACGTCGTCACCGTGACGTTCAGCGAGGAGATGAGCCCGGCGGCACTGGACGGCGCCGTGTCCTTCGATCACGGCGTGACGTTCGCGCTGACGCTCGCCGGAAGCAGTCTCACCATCACGCCGAGCGAGCGGCTCGCCTGCAACACCACCTATCACGTCGCCGTCGGGCCCGCCGCCACCGACGTCGCGGGAAACGCCCTCGTCCAGCCGGCGGCGTTCAGCTTCACCACCATCGCCGATTGCCAGGAGCCCGCCACCACCTCCGGGGTGTGCGCGCATCGTCTATACGACCGACGGGAGCCTCCCCAGCCTGGATCCGATCAACGGAACGGTCGTCGCGGGGGCCTCCGCCGGTCCCATCGCCATCGGCGCCGGCGACACCGTCCTTCGATTCTTCGCCGAAGACGGCGCCGGAAACCGCGAGGTGGTGCACCAGCAGACGTACACGGTGACGACAAGCGGGCTCACCTTCGTGGCCACGAATGACGGAATCGCCCGCGGCGCCGGGCCGGTGCCGGCGAAGTTCATTCCCATCCGCCCTGGCGGCCGCACGAACATGTTCTTCCGCGATCCGTCCAACGGCCGGCTGTACAGGGCGACCGAGCGCGGCCTCCTCGCCGCCGATGCGGGCGAAGCGTTCACGTTCGTCCCCGCTTCCCTCCCAGGGGTCTTCTCCGTCTTCGCGCAAGGCAGCAAGATCTTCGCCGGCACGTCGGGCGGGCTGCTCGTCTCCATCGACGGCGGCGCAAGCTTCGCGACGCGAGATTTGGGCGCCGCGGGCGCGGGATTCGTGCGCAGCATCGTCGCCTCGGGAGAGCAGGTATTCGTCGCGAACGATCACGGCGTCGCCGTGTCGGCGGACAAAGGGCAGACGTTCGTGATGCGCACGACAACCGACGGCCTGGGCTCGAACTCCGTCCGCCGCCTGGTCCTGTCGGGATCGACGCTTTACGCAGCGACCGGCGCGGGACTCTCCATCTCCACGGATGGCGGAACGACGTTCGTCAACTACACCGCCGGGCTCGCCAGCACGTCGGTGAACGACTTGGCCGTCTCCGGCAGCACCGTCTACGCAGCCACCGACTCGGGCCTCTGCATCTCCAGCGACGGGGGTCACACGTTCACCACGACGCGCACCACGGCCAACGGCCTGGCCAACAACGCCGTGCAGGTGGTGGTCTTCGACGGCACCAAGCTCTACGTCGCCACTGGTTCGCCCTTCTCGAGCGGCTCGACCGACTCGTTTGCCGTGTCCACGGACACCACCGGCGCTTCGTTCACCGCGCGCGCCGTCTCGCCCTCCCACGCCGACGTCTCGGTCCAGTCGATCCACGTGGAAGGGACCACCGTCCGGGCGGGCGCCTATCCGGCGTACTACCTCTCCACCGACGGCGGGGTGACGTTCGTGCCCAAGGATCTCCGCGGGTCCATCCGGAAGATCACCGGAGCCGGCGCAAACGTGTACGCCGCGATCCAGGAAGGCGCGGGCTTCGGCGGCATCGCGATCTCCACCGACTCGGGGCAGAGCTTCACCATCCGCAGCCAAGACGACGGGCTCGCCTACGCCTCGGCCGACGACGTCTTCGTCGACGGCACCAACGTCTACGCCGTGACCTTCGGCGGGCTCGGGGTCTCGACCAACGGAGGCACGAGCTTCACCAACCGCACGCTGGCCGCTCTCGCCACGCCGGCGTGCGTCCACGCCAGCGGCACGACGATCTGGGTGGGCTCGACCACCGACCTCCAGAAGTCGGTTTCCGGCGGTGCCTTCTCGCAGATCCAGTCGAGCACGGGCATCGGGAGCGGCATTGCCGTCTCCGGCACCGGCGTCTACCTGGCGACCTCGACGGGTCTCTGGGTCTCGAACAACAGCGGAGCGTCCGGGAGCTTCACGCTAAAGGGCACCGCCGACGGCCTGGGCAGCGCCACGGCCACCGACGTGGCCGTGGACGGGAGCGGCAAGGTGCTGGTTGCGACGACCAACGGGCTGTCGGTCTCCTCCAACTCTGGAGCGAGCTTCACGAACCTGACGCTGCCGGCGGTGCCGAAGAGCATCTTCGCGTCTGGGACGACCTGGTTCGCATCGACCAGTGCCGGCCTCGCCATCTCGACCGACGGAGGAGCGACCTGGGTCCTTCGGGGCGCCGCCGCCGGAGTGACCACTCCGGCGAACGACGCCTGGTTCGGACCCTGAGGGCAGTCGCGCATGGGGACCGCGCGGGTCTCCGGCGTCGGGACAGGCTGACCGTCACTGTGCGCGGGCGCGGCGCAGGTACTCCTCGCGCGCGACCAGGCCGCGCTCGACGAGGATGTCGCCGATGGCCCGGAGCACCGCCAGGATCTGGGCCTCCCGCGAGTGCGTCTGCTGCTCGAGCTGTTCCAGCCGGGCCAGGAGGGCGGCGAACTGCGGCTGGACGTCGGGTGGGCCGAACGGATCCTTGGCCGCGGCCTCCGCCCCGGGCGCCTTGGGCTCTTCCCCGTAGTAATGCCGGCGGATGCCTAGCTCGATCGACTCGGTCGTCGCCGCCACCGGGACCAAGTCCTTGCCCACCGCCAGGCCGATCGCGCGCAGGTGTTCCGGGTTCGCGGGATCGCTGGTCGCGACCACCAACGCTTCCGTCCGCGGGTCGCGACCCACCGCCAGGATTCAGCAGCTCTTCGCTGATGAAGCCGAGATAGACCAGCACCCGTCCGAGGTCGCCGCCGATGGTGCGCTGCTCCTCCTTCGCTTTCGCGAGCTGCTCCTGGGTGATCGCGCCGTGCCGGAGCAGCAGCTCGTCGAGCGGAATTCGCGAGGGAGGTCGGGGCGTCGCCATCCGGAGCTCGCGTCCGAAGCCGATCGGACGATAGCACCGCTCGAGCGGTCTGGCGACGCGCCGTCCGTCCGAGCCCTTACTTCGCCGCGACCTTCAGCACCTTGTTCCAGCGGGCGATCTCACTGCTCACCAGCTTCTCCAGCGCCTCCGGAGTGCGTCCGGACTTGTCGGCGATCTCCGCGCCCAGATCGAGCAGCCGCTTGCGGGTGGTCTCGTCGTCCAGCGCCTTCACCAAGGCCGCATTCAGCTTGGTGACCACCTCCTTGGGCGTTCCCTTGGGCGCGAAGAGCGCGTTCCAGGCGCTGACCTGGAACTCCGGCAGCCCACCCTCCTTGGTGGTCGGCACGTCGGGCAGCGCGGGAGACCGCTTCTCGGTGCCGATCCCGTACGCCTTGATGCTTCCGGCCTGGATCTGCGGCGTGAGGTTCACGATCTGGTCGCACATGTAGTCGACCTGGCCGCCGACCAGGTCGTTCAGCGCGGGCCCCGTGCCCTGGTAGGGGACCCGCGTGGGCTTGATCCCGAGGATGGAATTGAGCAGCGAGCAAGTGGTGAAGGAGACCGAGCCCACGCCGGCGTGCGCCTCGTTCAGCTTGTCCGAGTTCTTCTTGGCGTACGCGACGAATTCCTTCAGGTCCTTGGGAGGCAGGTCCTTCTTCGCCACGATCAGGATCGGCGTCCCGGCGGCGAGCCCGATGGGCGCGAAGTCCTTGAGGGGATCGTACTTGAGGTTGGGATAGACGGCGGGCGCCGCGCCGTGCGTGCCCATGTGCCCCATCATGATGGTGTAGCCGTCCGGGGCGGCCTGGGCCGCGCGGGTGGTCCCCGTGGTGCCGCCCGCGCCGGTCACGTTCTCGATCACGATCTGCTGGCCCAGCGTGCGCGACATGTGGTCTCCCACGATGCGCGCGACCACGTCGGTCGGCCCGCCCGCGGCGAAGGGGACGATCAGGGTGACGGGCCGTTCCGGATACGCGGCGAACGCCGCGCCGGAAGCGAAGGCGAAGAACGCCGCGAGCATCAACAGTCGCTTCATCATGGGCTGGCTCCTTGGCTTTGGTTCATGGCTCCGCCACACGGGCGGTCATCGGTCATTCGGTGAAGACCTCGGCGCGCTTCTGGCGCACCGCGGGAAGGATGGCGGCGACGAGCACGATCAGCGCGACGCCGAGCAGCGCCGCGCTCACCGGCCGTTCCAGGAAGGTCCCGAGGCGGCCGCGGGAGATGAGCAGCGCCCGGCGGAGGTTCTCCTCCATCAGCCGGCCGAGCACGAATCCGAGCAAGAGAGGCGCCGTCTCGAAGCCGAGCTTCAGCAGCGCATATCCGATCAGGGCGAAGATCCCGGTCAGGAGCACGTCGGAGGGCGAGTTGTTCACCGAGTAGATGCCGATGCAGGAGAAGACCAGGATGGCCGGGTACATCAGCCGGTAGGGCACGTCGAGCAGCTTCACCCAGATGCCGACCAGCGGAAGATTGATCACCAGCAGCATGAGGTTGCCGATCCACATGCTGGCGATCATTCCCCAGAAGAGCGTCGCGTTCTTGCTCATCACCAGAGGGCCGGGAACGATGCCGTGGATGGTCATGGCGCCGACCATCAGGGCCATCACCGCATTGGGGGGAATGCCGAGAGTCAGCAGCGGAATGAACGAGCTCTGCGCCCCGGCGTTGTTCGCCGATTCCGGTCCCGCTACGCCTTCGATCGCTCCGCGTCCGAATCGGCGCGGGTCCTTGGCCACCTTCTTCTCGATCGTATAGGACGCATAGGGTCCGAGGACCGCGCCGTTGCCGGGCAGGATTCCGAGGATGGTCCCCACCAGCGTGCCGCGCACGATGGGCCACACCGAGGCCTTGAGATCCTCGCGTCCGGGCAGGAGGCGGCCGATGGGCTGCTTCGCCAGATCCCGCTTCTCCGGGACCTCCAGATTCTTGAGCACCTCGGCGAACCCGATCACGCCCATCGCCAGCACCGCGAAATCGATGCCGGAGGTCAAGGCCGGAATCCCGAACGTCAGGCGCTCGACGCCGGTTTCCAGATCGGTCCCCACCGTGGAGAGGAGAAGCCCGAAGAGGATCATCGCCATCGCTTTCGGCACCGATCCGCTGGCGAGCACGACGGCGAACGCCAGTCCCATGACCATCAAGGCGAAGTACTCCGCGGGCCCGAAGAGGAGCGCCAGCTTCACCAGCGGCCTGGCGAGCGCGGCGATCACCAGGGTCGCCACGCAGCCGGCGAAGAAGGAGCCGATGGCGGCGATCCCCAGGGCGACGCCGGCGCGGCCCTGCTTGGCCATCGGGTGTCCGTCGAGCGTGGTGACGATCGCGGTCACCTCTCCGGGGATGTTGACGAGGATGGCGGTCGTCGACCCGCCGTACTGGGCGCCGTAGTAGATGCCGGCCAGCATGATCAGCGCGCCGACCGGCTCGAAGTTGAAGGTGATCGGCAGGAGCATGGTGATGGTCGCGATGGGACCGATCCCGGGGAGCACGCCGATCAGCGTGCCGACCATGCATCCGATGAAGGCCAGGCCGAGGTTCTGCAGCGAAAGCGCGGTCGCGAACCCGAGCGCGAGATTGGAGAGCAGATCGCTCATCGCCGATTCAGAGCACCAGGACGCGGGGGATGATCAGGATGGGAATGGGCAGGTGCAAGAGGTAGCGGAAGAGCGCGATCGACAGCGCGGTGACCACCAGCGCGAAGAGGACCAGCTCTCGCGGCCGGGTCTCGGGTGAGGCGGCGCCGCTGATCACGGCCACCAGCGGTCCGGCCAGGGCGAGCCCGATGGTCCGGATGCTGAGCGCGAAGGCGGCGACGCTGATGAAGATGAAGAGCGGCCCGCGCAAGGTCCAGCGACCCATCGCATCGCCGTCCTTGATCAGCCCGCTGACGACCAGACCGGCTCCGATGATCCCGATCAGGGTGGCGACCATCCGGGGCAACAGGGCGGGACCGACGGTGAAGAAGCGGCCTTCGCCCAGCTCCGCGCTGGCCCAGAACGCGATCAGCGCGAGAACCACCAGCGCGATGCCGGCGGCGAAGTCCTGCGGCGCCCGGATCTCGATCCGGCGGCGCGCCCGGTCTTCACGGATTCCTGCGGACTCGGACATGCGTCTCCCCACAGGGCGGCGATTCGCGGCCGATCCTGCCTGTTTCTGGACGCAGCTAGGACTTAAGCCGGGGGTCCCCGTCAAGGGGGGCGGAAGAACCCTGAACCATCTCAGCCGGCGCGGACGTGGAGGATGTCCCCGTCGCGCACGACGTATTCCTTGCCCTCCAGGCGCATCCGCCCCTTCTCTCGCGCCTTGGCCTCCCCGCCGGCGGCGACGAAGTCCTCGTAGTGGATCACCTCGGCGCGGATGAAGCTGCGCTCGAGATCGGAGTGGATCTTCCCCGCCGCCCGCGGCGCCTTGTCCCCGCGGTGGATGGTCCAGGCGCGCACTTCGTCCTCGCCCACCGTGAAGAAGGAGATCAGATCGAGCAGGTGATACGCGGCCCGGATGAAGCGCTCGCGCGCCGCCTCCCGCAGCCCGATCGACTCCAGGAACGCGGGCTGCTCCGCGGGCTCGAGCTCCGCGATCTCCGCTTCCACCTCCGCGCTCAGCGTCAAGCCTTCCGCGCCGCGGGCGCGCACCTCCGTTTCCAGCTCCGGCGCGAGCGGCTTGGCCGCGTCCCCTTCGCCGACGTTGTGCACCACCAGCATCGGGCGGCGCGAGAGGAAGCCGAAGTGGGCCATCTCGCGCTCCTCGGCGTCGGTCCAGCGCATGGTGCGCAGCGGGCTGCCGCCCTCCAGGTGCGCGCGCAGATTCGACAGCTCGTGGAACTCGGCCCCGGTGGTGCCGCCGTGCTCCTTGCGCAAGCGATCCATCCGGCGCTCCACCACCTCCAGGTCGGCGAGCACCAGCTCGGCGTCGAACTCGCGCAGCTCGCCCAGGGGCTCGGGGGAATTGCCCTCCAGGGCGGCGAAGCCGCGCAGCACCAGGCAGAGCGCATCCACGTCGGCCAGCGCCCGCAGCGACTCGCCTTCCAGCCCTTTGCCGCGCGCACCCGGCACATCCGCGAAGCGCATCTCCGCGTAGGTGACCTTCCGCGGCTTGTACACCGCGGCGAGATGGTCGATCCGCTTGTCGGGCACCTTGATGGCGCCGAGGTGCACGTGCGAGTCGCCGCCCCGGTGCAGGGTGGTGATGGCGTTGAAGAGCGTCGTCTTGCCGCTGACTGGGAATCCCACGAGGCCAGCTTTCATGGAGGGCCTCCGTATGGGAACGCATACTACCGCTCTCTCGCACGCCGGATCGACTGCGGCCCCTCAGCGGGGGAAGGCGGCCGCGATCCCGCCGTCGACAGGCAGCGTCGCGCCCGTGGTCGGCGTCTGGTTGGAAGCGAAGAAGACCACCGCCCGTCCCACGTGGGTGCCGGTGACCTCCGCGTGGAGCAGGTTGCGCTCCCGGTAGAACTCCGGGAGCTTCGCGGGCGGGATCCCGCGCGAGCGGGCCCGATCGGGACCGATCTCGCGCCAGAGCCCGGAAGGAGTGTCGCCCTCGGCGAACACGGCGTCGGCGTTGATCATGTTCACCCGGATGCCCAGGGGCGCCAGCTCGATGGCCGCCACCTTCCCCAGCTGGTGGCCCGCCGCCTTCGACGCGCTGTACGCCCCGAAGTCCGCGCCCGGCGCGAAGACGTTCTTGGAGGCGTTGATCACCACGTTCCCGCCGGTGCCCTGCGCCCGCATCACGCGCGCGGCCGCCCGGAGCGTGAGGAAGTAGCCCCCCAGGTTGACGTCGAGGACCTTCTGGAACTGGCGCGCGTCCGTCTCCGACAGCGCGCTGACGTGGGCGATGCCGGCGTTGGGCACCACGATGTCCACGCCACCGAAGGCGCGGCACGCATCGTCGAACGCGCGCCGCACCGACTCCTCGTCGGTCACGTCCATCGGGACGGCTGCGCACGAGCTGCCACCCGCCGCCTGCGCCACCTTGGCCCTGGCCCGCTCCAATCCTTTCTCGTCCACGTCGGTCAACACCACGTGCGCGCCGGCTTTCGCCAGCTCGACGCAGGTGGCGACGCCGATGGCTCCCGCGGCACCCGTCACCAGCGCCACCTGCCGCGCCAGCGGCTTCTCGGCTTCCTTGCCCAGCTTGGCCTGCTCCAGGCTCCAGTACTCCATGTCGAACAGATCGGAGTCGCCGAGCGGCTCGTACCGCCCGATGGCCTCCGCCGCGGCCTTGATGCGCAGCGTGTGCTCGGCGATGTCGGCCGCGATGGCCGCGTCCTTGCGCGTCTTGCCGGCGCAGACGATCCCCAAGCCGGGAATCAGCAGCACCCGCGGATCCGGGTCGAGCTTGCTGCGCTTCACTCCCTTCGCGCCCACCTGCTCGGCGAAGTACGCGTCGTAGCGCGTCCGGTAGCCGGCGATGGCCGCGGCCAGCTGCGAGCGCAACGCTTCCGGATCTTGCAAAGCGGGCTGGCCGATGAAGAGGTGCCGGGCCTTGGTCCGGATGACGTGATCCGGGGTGAGCGGGCCGCGCTCCGCCAGCGATGCGCACTGGGGCGCGGCGATCAGTCCGAGGATCTCGGGCGTGGCGCGATGCTCGAGGATCACGCGGCGGTGCGGCTGGTCGGCGTTGCCGCTCGCGGTCGCCAGCAGGCCGCGCACGACGGGACCGACTTGCGCCATCCGCGACCTGGCCTCGGCGACGTCGCCCGCCGGAGCCGCCGGGGCCCGCCCCCGCAAGCGCCCCCGGAGGAAGCTCTCCGCCCGATCCACGGAGTCCACGGTCCTCTCGTAGCTCGTGCGCGCGTCCGGCGCGAAGGTGAAGAGGCCGTGCTTGAGGAGCACCATCCCCTCCGCGTCGGGCTTCCCTTCGAACATCTCGGCCGCGAGCTTGGCGAGCCTGAACCCGGGCATCACGTAGGGCACCACCACCACCCGGTCGCCCAGGGCCTTGTGGATCAAGTCGGCGCCGTCGGGCTGGTTGGTGAGCGCCAGGATTGCGTCCGCGTGGGTGTGGTCGATGAAGGCGTGGGGGAGGAACGCGTGCAGCAGGGTCTCCACCGAAGGATTCGGCGCGCTGGCGTCGAACAGGCGGGTGCGCAGCTGGTTCACCATCTCCTCGTCGGAGAGGCTCTCCAGCTTGCGCAGGCGTCGCAGCCAGGAGAGGTCCAGCGCGGGGAAGCCCTGCGGCTCGATGGAATCGAGGTCCCACCCGCTGCCTTTGACACAGAGCGCTTCCACCCGGTCGCCGAGAAGGTTCTCCTTGGCGATCTTGACCGAGGTGTTTCCGCCGCCGTGCATGACCAGGTCGGGATCGGCGCCGATCAGGCGCGAGGTGTAGACGCGCAGCGCCAGGGGCTCGCCCCAGCGCGGCGCGTAGCGTTCGCAGAACTGTCGGGCCTCGTCGTCGGACCAGCGGCTCTTCATGAGTCCCAGAGTAGATCAGTGCGTGGGCAAGCGCGCGAGCAAGTACACGTACCCGCCGAAGACCGCCTGCGAGCCGTAGAGCGGCTCGAGGTCGGAGGGGACCCGCCCCAGCGAGATGCGCGCCCCGAGAGCGGGCTGGATCGGTCCCAGCGTGGGAAAGGAATGCACCAATCCCACCACCGCGTTGGAGAGCAGATACGACTGCGCGAACGCCGCCGGACCCGAGAAGCCCGGGACCACCAGGTCGTGCGCCGTCTTCTGCACCACTTCCAGGCGGAAGAAGGGGGCGTTCCGCCCGTCCAGGTCGAGGTTCGCCTCGAAGAGGAAGCTGTCGAGCGGAGTGAGCTCGAGGTTGCGGCCCCAGGCGAGCGTGGTGTCGAGCTGGAGCCGCGGGAGTGGCAAGCTCACCGAGATCGAGCCCGTGATCCGGCTGACGCTCAGGGCGACTCCCGTCAGCGAAGGCGGCTCGGGGCTCGCCAGGTATCCGTAGGACACTTGAAGGCTGACCGGCCGAACCGGATTGGCCGAGAGGCGGACGGAGAAGGAGTCCAGCTCACGGAAGTCGAAGTTCCAGCGATCTTCGTCGGGCTCGCGGCCGTTGAACCAGGACACCTCGAGCTTGGTCTGCCGCGTGTAGAGCGCCGCCGTCGCCACGCCAAAAGACACATGCGTGGAGTCCTGCCAGTGGTGGGCGAGCGGCGGAAAGGGATCTCCTTCAGCGGAGGCGCGGTGCATGAACGCGGGTGGCCCCAGTGCCGGCTCGCCGACGGGCGCGAGATAGACCTCCGCTCCCAGCCACCCGGACACCGGACGCCGCCAGGTGACCGAAGTCTCCATGAACAGGTCGTGGGGATGCTGATGATCGTGCAGATGGGCTCCCCCGTAGAACTCGCCGGTTTGCAGGAGCTGCGGGTACCCGGCCGCGGGGACGGTGAGCGGCTCCAAGGAGATCATCGCTCGAAGCTGCGCCAGTCCTCCCCAAAGCTCGTGCGCCGCCATTCCCATGATCCAGTTCGTGGACATCACCTGGGTGCCGCCGCGCGAGCCGAGCTGATCGTCGAATCCGGCCGACGCGGTTCCATGCACCATGAACGCCCAGCCTCCGGCGGAGTAGTGCAAACCGCGCATCGGGGCGTTGTCGGGCTGCCAGCTGGTGCCCGAAGCGTTGCGCGTCATGGGAATGTCCAGCTCCGCCCCCTGCTGTTCCTCGACGACGGGCTGCAGGGCGGACTTCGGGGAGTGCCCCGCATGCTCGGAATGGTCCGTTGGGGCCTGGGCCAGGACGGGTGCCGCCGCGCACAGAAGCGCGGCCGCGAAGAGGCGCGGCAGCATCCGCCACTTCTACCGGGATGCGGCCGGCCGTGCTACATGGACGCGATGCGCAGGTCGGTGCTTGCGCTCGCCATGGCAGCGTCGTTCGGGGCGCGCGCCGACGGCGCTTTTCCCACTGGGATGAGCGTGCTCCTGCCCGCGGCGCTGCCGCAGCGGATCCTGGTCGGAACCACCTTCGGTCTGGTCATCTCGGAAGACGCGGGCACCACCTGGCGATACGTCTGCGAGGGCCACCTGACGGGTTCGCTCGCCACCGTGCTCGTCTACCAGGGGGGATCGAACGGCGAGGTGATCGCCGCGCACCAGGACAACCTCTCCCGCAGCGACGACCTCTGCGTCTGGACGCGCGCGACCGGAGCGATGAGCGGGCTGATCGTCGTCGACGCCTTCGTCGCTCCCGCCAACCCCGATTCCGTGCTGGCCATCGGCTGGCCGCCTCGCGCGGGCGCCTCGCTGTTTTCCTCCAGCGACGGAGGCCGGAGCTTCGGCGCCCCTTTGATCAGCAGCGGGGTCCCTCCGCTCGGAAGCGAAGAGCGCCTGCTCAGCGTCGAGATCGCCGCCGTGGACGCCTCCGTCGTGTACGCGACGACGTCCGCGCTTCCGACCGGCTCGTCGCCCGGATCTTCCGCCCTGCTGCGCAGCCCAGACGGCGGAGCGAGCTGGATGCGGTTCGATCTGGCGGTCGATCCCGCGGCGGAGGTGAAGATCGCGCAAGTCGACCCGGCCGACGCCAACACCGTGTATCTGCGGGTCAGCGCGAACGGCGCGGACTCGATCTGGATCACCACCGACGGCGGCGCGCACGCCCAGCCGTTCCTCTCGACCGCCTCGACGCTCGGTGGGTTCGTGCGCGCGTCCGATGGGGCCCTGTACGCCGGCACCTCGGCCGGCGATTTCTACGTTCGTGCGCCGGGAGCGAATGCGTTCGAGCGGGTGCCGGGGCCCCACTTGCAGTGCCTGGGAGAGCGGGCCGGACGCGTCTACGCCTGCGGTATCGGCAGCGTGGACGGCTACGACGTAGCCACCAGCGACGACCGGGGGAGATCGTTCCAGAAGCTCCTCTCGTTCACGCAGATCCTCGGACCTTCCACTTGCCCCAGCGTACAGTCCGCCTGCGCCGCCGACTTCGCCCAGCTGCAGCGGACGCTCAGCGTACCCGTCGCGAATTGCAGCTGCGGCCAGCGATCGGGGGGCATCGCCGAGCTCTTGATCCTGTTCGCGGTGCTGGCGTGGCGGCGCAAGGCTCGAGCGTGACCACGGCGGCCGGCCCCACCCACGCGTTTCCCCGGATGCGCTGGGCTGCTCTGGCCTGGCTCGCCGTCTGGATTCCCGCCTACTGGTGGGTCTGGGGTCCGCGGAACTTCCTCCACCTCTGCGACGTCGCGGTGCTGCTCACCTGCACCGGGCTGTGGCGCGGAAGTCCCCTTCTCCTCTCGAGCCGGCCTGCAGATCGCGCTCGCGTCGGCGTTGCTCGTCGTCTCGCGCCTGACCGGGCGGGTGGAGAACCTCAACTTCGCCTTCCGCGATCCGATCTGGGGTCTTTCGCTCGAGCCCGCGGCGGCGCATCTCGCGGCGACGCTGGCGGTCCTGGTGGTCGTGTTCTACCTGCCGACGCACCTGGCGCTCTCCCGCGCGTTCGCCGAACACCAAACGGCGGCGGCGGCGGCGAGCTGAGGGTCAGGACTCGAGCGCGAAGCGAGCGACCGCATCTTCGTTCCAGTCGAGGCCGGACCCTGGCCTCTCGCTGGGACGCGCCTGTCCGTCGGAGACTTCCAGCGGGCGCTCCAGGATCGGCGCCGCCCAGTCCACGTACTCGAGGAAATGGGCCGTCGGCGTGACGGCGAACAAGTGCGCGCTCACCTCGGGATACAGGTGCGAGGACATCTCGATCCCCGCCGCGTCGGCCAGCGCCGCCGCCCGCAGCCAGCCCGTGACCCCGCCGATTCGCGCCAGGTCCGGCATGACGTAGTCCGCCGCACCTGCCGCGATCGCCGTCGCCATCGGTCGCGTTCCCAGGAAGTTCTCGCCGATCTGGATGGGAGTCGCGAGCTCTCCCGCAATCCGGGCCGCGCCGGCGTAATCGTCGTGGCGCACCGGCTCCTCGATCCAGTAGACGCCCTCCCCGTCGAGGCCGCGTCCCCGCGCGAGCGCCTCCGCCACGGTGAGCGCCTGGTTGTAGTCGGTCATCAAGAGCGCCTCGGCCGGGATCCTCTGGCGCACGGCGCGCGTCGCCCGCAGGTCCTCGGCCGCGGACCTGCGCCCCAAGCGAAGCTTGACGGCGTGGAAACCTTCCGCCAGAAGCTCCGCGGCCTGATCGGCGACCTTCTCCGGCGCGTCGAGGCCCAGCGCATTGCTGTTGTACGCCTGCACCGGGCGGAGCTCGCCGCCCAGAAGCCGCGCCAGCGGCATCCCCGCGGCGCGCGCCAGCGCGTCCCACAGGGCGCCGTCGACGCCGGACATGGCCATGGTGGGCAGCCCTTCTCGGCCCATGAGCGTGAAGCGCGAGTGGAGCTTCTGCGCGACCGCGACGGGCGCGACGGCGTCGCCCCGCACGATGTCCAGCATGGTGGCGAGGAGCTGCCGGAGAGCGTGTGCTCCCACCTCCTGGTAGGCGAAGAGATATGCCCGGCCCGGGACCCCTTCCTCGGTCTCCAGGTCCAGCAGGACCAGCGGCGCGTGAGTGATGTTCCCTCGGCTGGTGCCGAGCGGCCGCCGCATCGGCACCCGCAGCGCCCGCGCCCGCAACCCGCGGATGGTGAGAACCGGGAGCTTCGTTCCCGCTGCACCGCGCGCTTCCGCCGTGACCATGCCGGGCCTCCTTCCGCGAGACCCGCGATTGTGGCGCAGATGGCCGTCGCGCACCACCGCGCCGAAACCCGGCTGCAGAAGGGACAGCCGGGCTTCGTTAGCGGCCGGAAAGGCTGACCGGCCGAGACGCTTCCGCTGAAGACTTGCCCTGCTTCTCGATGTGCGAGAGCAACAGAGCGACCTCCTCGGGCGTCAAGCTCAGGTTCGGCATCCGGACGCTCTTGTACCTGGCGAACAGCTCCACCGCGACCGGATCGCGCTCCGCGAGCATCTTGTCCGGCTCCGTGATGTAGCGGCCCACCCAGCAGTGGTCCCGCCGCTTCGTGACGTTCGCCAGGTCGGGTCCGACGCCGTCGCCCTTGCCCACGGTATGGCACGCCGCGCACCTGGCGTTGAACAGCCGCGCACCCTCGTCGACCTTGGGCGGCTCGGTGAGCTCGGCGTAGCTGCGCGCCGGGACCGCGTTTCTGAAGCCGAGGAAGTTGGCCATCTGCGCCGCGAGGAAGCGGGGATTGTCAACCGCGGACTGCCGCACCCACTTCCCGGTGGGCTCGTTGCCGACCATGAGACTCGGCATGTGCCCGTCGCGGTTGGACAAGTCGGTCAGCGAGGAGAGGCCGAGCTTCTTGGCGACGAGCGTGATGTCCTCCTCCCTGCCGGTGAGGAACAGCCAGCCCGGACCGATGTGGTACTTCTGCATGTACGCTTTCAGCACCTCCGGCGTGTCGTGCTTCGGATCGATGCTGATCGAGTAGAAGAAGACGTCCTTGCCGACGCGATCGCCCAGGATGCGCTGCACCTGGGTCAACTTCGCCGTCTCCAGGGGACAACTGGCGCTGCACGTGGTGTAGATGAGGTTGATGGCGACGGACTTGCCCTTGAGCAGATCGTCATAGAGGCGGACGACCTTGCCGTCCTGGGTGGTGAGCGGGACGTTGGGGAAGTAATCGGCTCCCCAAGACCCTCCCGCGGCCGCCGGCCGGGGACCGAGAAGGCCCCCGGCCGCGACCAGCAGCGCGAACCATCCGACCTTGCTCCGACGCCGTATTCGCATGGCGGGTCCCGGCATTTGTCAGGGGGTGCCGATGCTGGCCGTCACGTTGGTCAGCGCCATGGTGGTGGTGTTGTAGGTCAGGTTCAACGTGAGGAGCCCGGTCTTCGAGCTCAGGTAGCCGCCGGGCGCGTTTTGGAAGAACGCGAACGTAGTCTGGATCACGTCGCTGGGGCCAAACGGCCGGGTCAGGTTGGCCACGCACGTGTTGGCGTAGGTGGTCTTGGTCTGCTTGCCCGTCCCGGTCACCCCGCGGCCGTCGATGAAGACGACCACGGTGGGGCCCAGCGCTGGATCGGTCACCACCGTCGCGATGACGATCACGGAGCCCGAGAACATCACCGTCTCGGACAGTCCGGTCTTCACGGACGAGGCGTTGCCCGAGACCGGCAAGGTGAAGCTGGAGACCGTGCTGGTCTGGGCTTGGGCCGGAAGCGCGGCGAGAACGCCGGCGAGGAGAAGCGAGAACGCGATCGGGAGGCGGGATGGAATGGGGTTCGTCATGGTCTTGGCTCCGCCTCGCTAGAAAGCCGTGGGAAGGATGTCGTCAGGAGGAACGAAGGTACAACCCTGGGGAGTGGAGATCGGCGTCGGCAGCGGCCGCACGAACGGCGCCCCGTTGTTGTCGATCTCCCAGCGCATCAGCATGGCGTTGTCCTCGTGCACCGTGTTGTGGCAGTGCTCCATGAACATCCCGCCGAAGTCGCGGAACTGCATGGTGATGGTCACGCTTCCGCCGGGGCGGAGCCGGTACACGTCCTTGCGCCCCTGCTCCCACGGCGGCACCTGGTTCGGATCGCCGTTGCGATCCAGGATCTGCCCCTCCTCGAAGTGGATGTGGATCGGGTGGTCCCAACCGCCGCCGCCGTTCTTCAGGTGCCAGATTTCTCGGGTGCCGGAGCTTGGCGCCGCGGTGATGCGGCCGTAGTCGGCGTCGAGCGTGTCGCCCTGGTCGTCCGTCTTGATGCCCCAGGGTCCAACGAACGCCGTGATCTCAGCCCGGCTCCCGGGCGTCGCCGGAATGAACGGCGGGCTGTTGTTGGCGAGGGTGGACTGGTTCGCGCCGCTGTTGAACTCGAAGGTCCGCGTGCGCGTGTTTGCAGGGAGCGCCGGATTCGGGATGAGCGGGTCGGGGACCTGGCTCTGGTCGGCCACGGCCGGCGCGCGGACGATGCGGAACTCGAGGAACTTCCCGACCACTGGATCGTTGCCGCTGCCCTGCAGCGCGTCTGCCAGCGAGAGGTCCTTGTCAGGCCTCTTCCCGTTGGTCTGCTGGGTCAGGTTCACGAGCCACACCTTCGTGTTGGGCCCCGGCGTGTAGCGCGAGAAGTCGATCACGATGTCGTAGCGCTCGGCGATGCCGATCTCGTCCAGCTCGGTGAGAGGGACCGGGTGCGGCAAGAGATTGCCGTCGTTCGCGATCTGGATCATCGGAGAGCCGTCGCTCAGCGCCAGCTTGAAGAAGCGCGAGACCGCCGCATTGAGGATTCGGAAGCGGTACTTGCGGGCCTCGACCTCGAAGAACGGATTGTCGACCAGGTTCACCGTCATCCGATCGCCGAGGAAGCCGTCGAAGTCGAAGATGTCCATGGCAAGCTGGCCGTGTGCGTCCCAGGCCTTGTCGGCCAACATGATGTTGACGTCGTAGTCGAGGTTTGCGTACGACTTCGCCGTGCCGCTGGGCAGCCGGAGATTCACGCCGTCGTTGATCGCCTCGTTGCCGCGATCGATGGCGCTGTAGAGGTTGAACATCCCGGCCATGCCTTTGTACACGTTCTGCGAAGTGAAGCTGAACATGTGGTCGTGGAACCAGTGCGTGCTCATCGTCTCGTGCCAGTCGCCGGCCACGTTCGTCTTGCCGGTGCCGGTCTCGTTCGGCGTCGCGGCCATCGGATCGGTCGCGTTCGGGTTGATGGTCCTCCACCCGGCGAGCACGATGGGCCAGTGGTAGTCGTAGAACTGGTTCGGCCAGAAGTAGGCGCCGGTGAAGCCGTCGTTCTCGGCGCCGTGATGGCCGTTGTGCTCGTGCGTCGAGATCGAATGCCGCCCGAACCCCCCGTTCTGGTTCTCGTTGACCGGCAACTTGTTGTGCTCGCGGACGAGGAGAGGCTGCGCGTAGCGCCCGATGACCAGCTTCGGCGGAAGGGTGCCGTTGAAGGTCCAGAGCGCCAGCGGGCCCTGGTCGGGCAGCTGGGGGTGGAAGCGCGGCGGGAACGGCGTGGCGGGATTGATGTTGGAGTTCAGGCTGGCCGGCACTCCCGGGTTGTAGGTGGTGTTGACCTTCGCCCCTTCCATCGTGACGTCGACCGCGAGCTGGGGCGGGAAGCGGGTGAATTCCTGGTGCGCCCAGATCGGCCCGGGCGGGCGTCCTTCGATGGGGCCCATTCCGCCGCCGAGCGCCGGGTCTACGGGCTGTTGCGTCTGGTTCGACTCCGCCGTCGGAGCGGGAACGAGCGTCGAGACGGCATTCCGCGGCAGCACGTCGAACCGCGGCATCGGTTGTGAGAACTTCGTGATCCCGAAGGTAGGGCTCGGCGGCAGGCCCGTGGGAACGCTGTCCGCGAGAGCTCGCGGCGCCACCGCGCCAAGGATGACCAGGACCGCGCTCTTCAACCCAGTTCGTGGAAAGGACACGATGGATTCTCCTTGTGGATGCACCTGCGCGGCTCCACCGAGCATCCGCCGTGCCATCCTTTTGCACATCACATCGACAAGTTTTTCAATGAATGGGATCGCGCGATTGCACCGTTTGCCTGCCTGCGGCAGCAACGGTGTCGCTTCCGGACCGCGTTCCGATCTGGAACACGCCTGTGCCGATCCGGACCGCAAGCGCGATCAGCGCGGCTCCAGGCCGTAGAGCCGGAGCTTGCGGTAGAGCCTGCCTCGGGAGATGCCCAGGTCCCGCGCGGCCCGGGTGACGTCCCCGCCGGACGCCGCGATCGCCGCCGCGCAAAGCTCGCGCTCGACCTCTCGCAGCGACCGCACGGCCGGAGGAGCCGCCGGTTGCCCAGCGGAGGTCGGCAAGCGAGCCAGGCGGTCCAGGCTGACCGCGGACGGTGAGGCGAAATGGACTTCGCTCTCCATCCAGTGTTCCAGCTCCCGCACGTTCCCTGGCCAGGGGTACGACTCGATCGCCCGCAGGGCCTCGCCGCACACGGTCTGGATCCGCCGGCCGTGCAACGGCGAGTACTTTCGTAGGAAGTGCTCTGCGAGCGGACGAAGGTCTTCCCTCCTCTCGCGGAGCGGAGGGACCGGAATGGACAGGACGCTCAGGCGGTAGAACAGGTCGGCGCGAAACCGGCCGGCCTCCATCGCGCGGCGCAGCGGCACGTTGCTGGTCGCGACCACGCGCACGTCGACCAGGCGGGAACGGCTGCCGCCCAGCCGCGTCACCGACCTTTCCTGAAGCACGCGCAGCAGCTTGGCCTGCATCTCCAGCGGGAGATCGGCGACGTCGTCGAGGAGCAACGTCCCGCCCCTCGCGAGCTCGAACTTTCCTGCGTGCCCGTGCGGGTCGGCCCCGGTGAAGGCTCCCCGGTCGTATCCGAACAGCTCGCTCTCCAGCAGGTCCCGGGGAATGGCCGCGCAGTGGACGGCGATGAACGGCCCCCTGTGACGCGGTCCACCGGAATGGATGGCCTGGGCCAGCACTTCCTTGCCCACCCCGGTCTCGCCCTCGATCAGGAGGCTGGAATCGCTCCGGGTGGCGACGAGCGCCAGCTCGCGAACCTGGCGCAGAGCGGCGCTTTCTCCCACCAGGTCGTCGAGCCCGAACATCTTCTGTGTCGGGGACAGGCGGGACGGCGGCTGGGAAGCTCGCTTCATCCGACCTTCGACGGCCACCTGCGAGGGCTCGTTGACGGCGTCGAGCGCGGCGGCGCCCACCTGCTTCATGCCGCGAACGCGTTCCCGCAGGCAGAGCGTCGTCGCTGCGGAGCCGACCTGCCGGGCGAACTGCGCGAGCATGCGTCCGTCCGCGTCGTCGAAGGCGCCAAAGCTTTTCCTTGCCAGGATTCCGCCTCGGACCATGTCGTCGCCGAATGGCGCGATCAACGTCGCGCCCTGGGCGAGCAGCAAGTACGGCGAGCCCGCGCCCGACGAGATCACCCCGCGGAGCATCGCCGAGCATGCCTCGGCCGCCGTTTCGTCCAGCGCTCCGAGCGCGAACAGCTGCGGTTCCAGGCCGGAGCCCTCGAAGTAGACCATGGCGAACGCCGCGGTGGTCAATGAGACCACGGCGAGCGCCGCGCGTTCCGTCATCTCTCGCGGCTCGGCTCCCTCCTGGAGCCATTCGATCGCGGCGAGCAACGCCGGCGCGCGTTCGCGAGCCACGCGATGCGGTGGGCTTTCCAGCAGCGACAGCGTCGCTTCACGGACGGATCCGCTCACTGCCATGCTCGACCTGCCTCCCCGGTCGCAGCGCAGCCTCGGTCCCGCCCCTGACCGATCCCACCGTAGCCCAACGGACGGGCAAGTAAACGATCGAAACGACCACCGACCTGCCATGTCGCCCAGCGAACGAATTCCATGAACGGCTGCGCAACGAGCATCACGCCATCCGATCGGGTAGCGTTCCGGCACGACTGCCGCCCTGGAGCGTGACGCGCGTGACGCTCGATCCGCAAGTCGACACCGGAGCGGCCTTCGCCATCGTGCTCATCGCCGTGGTGGGCGCTCTCGCCCATGGCGCCATCGGCTTCGGCTTCCCCATCGTCTCCACGCCGCTGGTCGCTCTCCTCATCGACGTGAAGATGGCGGTGCTGGTGACGGTCATCCCCAACGTCGCCATCAATTTGATCAGCATCCTTCGCGGCGGGCGCTGGCGGGAGAGCGTCGGACAGCATTGGCCCGTAGCCATCTGCGTGGTGGCAGGGACGCTGATCGGTACTCGGGTGCTGCTCTTGGCCCCGCCGGAGCCCCTCCGCCTCCTTCTCGCCGCGATGATCCTCGTCTACTTGCAGCAGGACCGGCTGCGGGGCCTGGACTGGTCGTGGATCGCGCGCGCGCCGCGCGCCGCCGGGATCGGCTTTGGGCTTCTGGGCGGAATCCTCTCCGGCGCGGTGAACGTCGCCGCGCCGCCGCTGATCATCTACTTCATGACCCTGCAGCTCGGGCCCGTGGCGATGACGCAGACGTTGAACCTGTGCTTCCTGGCGGGCAAGACCACGCAGGCGACCTCCTTGGCCGCGACCCATGCGGGCGCGACCCGGTTGCTCGCCGGCTCCGTCCCGCTGGCGGCGATCGCGGTCGCGGCGCTACTGGTCGGCATGAGGCTGCAGTCGGCCATGCGGCCCGAGACGTATCGCAAGGCGCTGCGCGCGACGCTCTGGGTGATGGCGTTCCTGCTCGTCGGCCAGGTGGTGTGGAAGCTGGCGTTCGCCGCTCGCTGATCCGTCTTGCATCCACCCACATGCGCCTCCACCGACCCACGGCTGAGGGGACGAAGGCATCCATCGGCTCCGTTGCTGCGCAACCGGACAGGGTGCTACTGCCAGATCCGTAGCCGGTGGAATTTTACCGGCAGGGGGAATTCCAAATGAATGCCTGGAAACTCGCCACCGGCGTGGCGTTCGCATTGCTGTTGAATGGCACGTCGGCCTGGGCGGAAGGCTCCGCACGTTCGCCCGGCCGCACCAGCGAGATCCACCGCTCGCCCTCGCGAGCTTCTCCAGCGCCGACGCATTCGGTCCGCGAGAGCAACACGCACAAGGCGCCCGGCATCAAGCGCGGCTCGCCGCGCAATCGGACGACCGATCTGGAGCTTCCCCAGCTCGGGTAGCGACGTCGCGCGGCCCCGGCAGCCTTCTCGCTGCCGGGAGCCGCATGGCTTACGGCCCGTGCGCCGGAGCTATTGCTCGATGCTGGCGGGAATGCGCCTGAACGCGCGATCGAGGCTCCAGATGCCCGATCCGAGGCAGGCGATGTAGAGGAAGACGAAGCAATAGAGGAGCGCCAGCTCTCCCTGGTTGACCACCGGGAAGAACCGGGCGCCCAGATCGAACTTCCAGTGGAATTGCAAGTACGCGACGGCCATCGTCCCGCTGGCGATGAAGGCTGCCCAGCTGGTGAAGGCGCCAGCCGCGACGGCCGCGCCCGCGACCAGCTCGATCACTCCTCCGAACCAGATCTGGCTTCCGAGCGGCGGCCGGAACTGGCTGAGCACGCCGAAGAGGATCTGGATGCCGTGGAAGGCGAACATCAGGCCCGCGACGATGCGGAGCAGCGCGTAGGCGACGGCCTCGTATGGATGCAGGACTCGATGGATCATCGTGGATCTACCCCCCTTGGGAACATCCGGCGGCCCGCTCGAGCAGCAGCTCGCGCTCCCGCACGTTCCGCGTCAGGGACGCGGCGCGCTTGAACTCCGCGCGCGCTTCTTCCAGCCGTCCGAGCTTCTTCAGCAGATCGCCGCGCACGCTGGGCAGCAGATGGTAGCTCTTCAGCGACGGCTCGGAAGCGATCGCCTCGACGATCTCCAGGCCGGCAGCCGGACCGGCCGCCATGGAGACGGCGACCGCCCGATTCAGCTCCACCACCGGTGAGGGCGCGATCTCTCCCAGCGCCTCGTAGAGCGAGACGATGCGGGCCCAATCCGTCTCCGCCGCGGTGCGCGCCCGTGCATGGCAGGCGGCAATGGAAGCCTGCAGGAGGTAGGGACCCGGCGAGGCCCCCAGGCCGGCCGCCCGCTCCAGCGCGGTGAGACCGCGACGGATGAGGAGTTGGTCCCAGCGGCCCCGATCCTGATCGGGGAGCAGGATCGGCTCGCCGGACGGTCCGGTCCGGGCCGCGAAACGCGACGCCTGGATCTCCATCAGCGCCACCAGACCGTGCACCTCCGATTCCTGTGGCGCCAGCTCGGCGAGGATGCGGCCGAGCCGGAGCGCGTCCTCGCAGAGCGCGGGCCGCAGCCAGTCGTCGCCCGCGGTCGCCGAGTACCCCTCGTTGAAGACCAGGTAGATGACCTGCAGCACGGAGGAGAGTCGGGCCTCGCGCTCCGCGCCCCGCGGCACCTCGAAGGGAACGTGCGCCTCCGCCAGCGTCCGCTTGGCGCGCACGATCCGCTGCGCGATGGTGGGCTCGGGGACGAGGAAGGCGCGCGCGATCTCCACGGTGGTCAAGCCTCCCAGCAGGCGCAGCGTGAGCGCGACCCGGGCCTCGGTGGAGAGGACCGGATGGCAGGAGATGAATACCAGGCGCAGCACGTCGTCGCCCATGTCCTCGTCGATCGCGGTCTCCAGATCCGGCATCGCCGTCTGCTGCCGGGATTCCAGCTCCTGACCGATCTCGTCGTGCTTCTGCTCGGACAACCTGCCGCGGCGGAGGCGGTCGATCGCGCGATGCTTGGCGGTGGCCATCAGCCAGGCGCCCGGATTGTCCGGGACGCCCGAGCCGGGCCACCGCTCCAGCGCGGTCACCAGGGCGTCTTGCGCCAGCTCCTCGGCGACGCCGACGTCGCGCACCATTCGAGTGAGCCCGGCGATCAGCTTCGCCGACTCGATCCGGTAGATCGCGTTGATCGCGGCATGGGTGTCGGCCGGCGACATGCCGACCGATCACACCATCTTCGCGGGACGCGCAACCGAAATCGTCGGCGCCCTAGCGCCGGCGCGACTCGATCGTCTTGCGCAGGTCCTCCTCCTTCTTGCGGATCTCCCCGGTCGGGTCGCTGGCAGCGAAGTCCGCCGCCTCGAAGACCTGCCGGATCTCCACCTCGGTGTCTTCGAAGGGAGCCCGCTTGAGCCACTCGATGGCCTCCTCCCTCGACTTCACCTGCCAGAGCCAGTAGCCGGCGACCAGCTCCTTGGTCTCCGCGAACGGTCCGTCGATCACGGTCTTCCTGCCCCCCGAGAATCGGACCCGCGCGCCCTTCGAGCTCGGGTGCAGCCCCTCGCCGGCGAGCATCACTCCCGCCTTCACCAGCTCCTCGTTGAACTTCCCCATCGCCTTGAGGATCTTCTCGTCGGGGAGGACGCCCGCCTCCGAGTCCTTGTTCGCCTTCACCAGCACCATGAATCGCATGATGGTTCTCCTTGGTTGGGCAGGGTTTCCTGTCGGGCCCTGTCTCTTACCTTGACGACGAAGGAAGCGGAGCGGGATCGACAGCGGGAAAATGACCTTCCGGGACCGCTGGATGCGAGAGGCTGGGGCGGTTCGTGATAGAGCGGCTCGCCGGTTCCGGCTGCGAGCGAGGAGGCGGTCATGCTCTACCTTGAGGATTTCGCCCCCGGACAGAAGCAGGTCTCCGGAACGCTCCGGGTGGACGCGGCGGCCATCAAGGCCTTCGCCGCCCAGTTCGATCCGCAGCCGTTCCATCTCAACGAGGACGCCGCGCGCGGCTCGTTCTTCGGCGGCCTGGCCGCGAGCGGCTGGCACACGGCCGCGCTGACCATGCGGCTCCTGGTCGACAGCGGCTTCCGATACGCTGAACCAGGACGGCGAGCCCGTGCAGGTGCTGGTGATGAACCTGCTCGTGCACTCGCGACCGGGATAGCGGGACGCTTCAGAACCTCCCGCCGTAGACGAGGGACCGTGCGCCGGCCCCGAGCGAGAATGAGGACGCCGGCGCGGGATCGCCGTCGCGAAGGTGCGCCCAGGAGACCGTCGCGCCGACCAGCGACCCGAGGACCGCGCCCGCCACGACGTCGGTCGCCCAATGCCGATCGGCGACGATTCGCAGCAATCCGGTCGCGGTGGCGACGGTCAGCGCCGCGGGGCACACCAGCTTGTCAGCGACGCCTCCGTAGATCTCGAGGCGCGAGTGCTGCACGCAGAGGCCGGCGGCGACCGTGAACGCGGTGGAGGTGTGGCCGCTCGGGAAGGCCGAGTTGTCCGACGCGTCCGGGCGCGCGCGCCCGATGGTCTTTTCGGCGATGCGGGTGAGCAGCCCGTTGATGATCAGCGCCTCTCCGTTGATCAGGGCGAGCTGCAGCGCGGCGTCCCCTTTGCCCTTTCCCAGCCAGGTCACCAGGCCGGCCTCGACCCCGATGGCATAGACCGGCAAGCCCGCGTAGCCGAAGTCGCTGGCCGTCGCGGCTCGCGAGCGCCCTCCGGGCGAGCCTGCCCGCAGCACGCTTCGCGCGTCGTCGTCGAAGAGGATGGCGCTGTTCCAGCGCGGGTTGTCGGGCGCCTTCACCAGGTACTCCAGGGCGATCAGGCTGACGCCCAGGCCACCCGCCACCACGCCGGCTTCGAGGGGTCCGATCTTGTTCCAGCCCGCCGGCCAGCCAGCGTCGAGGGTCTTCTGCTCGGCGGCGACGCCGCCCGAAGCGAGTGAGACGATGGTGGCCGCGCACACACCGCAGGTCGCCAGGTTCAAGGTCACTGTTCTTTGAGCATCACGAAGCGTGCCACTCCGATTCCTGGAGGCCGGGCCGCCTCATGGACGCGCGCATCATGTCATTTTCGCGATCGATCTGTCTAAACGCCGACGGCCCCTGTACTCGAACGCGACGGCGAACCGGACAGATCGACAGAGGTTGGCATTACCGGCGATGCCCGCCTCCCACGTGAGCCCCGGCGCTCGCATGAGGGAATGATCCACTGCGGCCGCCGCTCGAGCCGAACGGTCGGGCAGCGAACGTGCCAGCGCGGGATGGTGCAGCGCCATACTTCACCGGGCCCGCGAAGCGGGTCGAGCCGTACGATCTGGAAACGTAACCTCCGCCCAGAGGGCGAGTCGCGTGGTACGCGCCGTATCCGCGCCCGAATCCGCCGGCGTAAGGGCGCGGGGCGCCGCCGCGGTAGCGTCCCCACCCGTAACCCGAACGGAACAGTCCCCTGTACCAGCCGAAGCGCGAGGGCCCCCAGACGCCGAAGTACGGGTACGGCCCCCAACCCCAAAGCCAGGGAGCGGCGATCCACGACCAGCCGACGCCCCCGCAATAGACGTACTGATACGGCGATGCCGCGCCGTAGGCTCCTTCGTCGACGTACTGCTGGCCGTAGGGCATCCAGACCCATCCATACTGGCTGGTGTAGACCCACTGGCCCGTCTGGGTCGATGGCGGAGAGGCGGGAGCCGCCTGCGCGCTGTACTCGCCGTCGCCTCCGCCCCGCAGGATGCCGACCTGATCCTCGTTCGGCGTGTACGAAGGGGGCACCGCGGGAGGCGGAGGCGGCTGGACATCGGGCTGTGCGTCCGCGGGTCGCGCCGTCTCGACGCCCTGGGCATCGGGCGGAGGCGGCGGCGGACCCGCGGACTGCGCAGACGCGATCGCCGGGACCAGCAAGAGCGAGAGGATGAAGACGGGAAGCTTCCGCATGAGTCTGTCCTCAGTGCAGATACCAGAGCAGGTTGAGCCGGACGCCGTAGATGCTGGAGACGTCGTCAGGGAATCCCGGCACGTTGGGAACCTGGTGCCAGGTGACGAAGAACTCGGGGCTGAGCGCGAACCACGGAGTGAGGCGCGCGTCGTACGACACGCCGCCGGCGAGCGCGAAACCGATGGGGCTCGACGAGCGGTAGCCCCTGTCGTAGGTGAGCCCGCCGAATCCGCCGCCGAAGTTGAGGTTGAGGCCGTTGCCGGCACGGTCGCCGGCGAGCACGGTCTGTCCGCGCAACGTCCAGGTCCACGAGGCCACGCTGTTGCCGAACTGGTTGCCGGCGACGTCGGTGTTGAAGTCCATGAACATCTGGAAGCGGTCGGAGAACCCGTAGCCGAGGCGGAAGTCGAGGTCGGCCGCGCCGAGGCGGCCGGGCCCTTCGTTGGAGAGGTAGAGCGAGCCGCCACCAAGTCCGAAGGAGAGGAGGAGTCCCTGGCGGGCGTCCGGCTCGCTCCTGCGCCCGTACTCGGGTGAATACCTGGGGCGCATCAGGACGGGTTCCGATTCCGGCCGATCGGTCAGCGACCCGTCTAGCGCCGGGCCTTCCCCGGCGCGCGCCGAGAACGGGAGCGCGGCCAGGAGCGCCAAGGCGGCATAGCCAGGTTTGCAGGTGCTCACGCGAATTCGACTGGCGCTCGGCGCCGGAATTCACACCCTGAAACGAACCGTCACACTCCGGGCGCGAGATGACCGTTGAGCGGCCGAACGCCCCGATGTACCGTCCAGTGTGCGCGCATCTCTTCTCCTGGTGCTCCTGGCGTTGCCGCTCGCGGCCGATCAAGGTCCCCCGCGCGGTCAGCTCATCCTCGACGAGCTCAACCAGACCATCGGCTGGTATCGCCGGGTCGGCGCGCTGGCCCAACTGGCGACGGAGCCCGCCGACGTCATCTTCGTCGATCAGAACCTGCATCTCACGCGGCAGGCGCTGGCCCTCGCATTCGAGGCTGCCCGAGGCGAGGCCGCATTGCCCGGATCGGAGACCGCCGCGGCCGGGACGCAGACCCGCCTTTCCAAACGGGCCTCCGACTCCGACGCGGCGGTGCAGAAGATCCAGGCGGAGGCCGGCGCTTTGGAGAGGCAGCTGGCGTCGGCCAGGCCTCGTGAGCGGGCCGTCCTCCAGGCACGACTGGCCGAGACGCGCAGCGAGCTCGCGCTGGCGCAGGCGCGCGCGCAGGCATTCAAGACGTTGGCCGACTTCACGGCCCAGAGCGGCGGAAGCGGCGGGCTCCTCGGACAGGTGGAGGAGCTGGAACGGTCGGTGCCGGAGGCGCACGCGGAGCCCGCACCCCGCGCCACGCCGGCGACGCCGCCGGCAGCCGCGAGCAAGCCTGCCGCGGGCGTGCTGGGGCTGTTCAGCCAGCTCTTCTCACTCTCTCGCAAGCAGCGCGAGATCCGCGAGGTCCTGCTCCAGACCAGCGCGCTGCGCTCGCAGGTGGACAAGCTGCGCGCGCCGCTGGTGACGGACGTGCGGGCCATCGTGGACGAAGGCGACCAGCTCACGGCGGCGCCCGATCCCACCGATGAAGCGCTCCTCGCGCAGCGCAAGAAGCGCCTGGACGAGCTCACCGACCGCTTCAAGAAGGTGTCGGCCGCCCTGATTCCGCTCGGCAAGCAGGCAGTGCTGCTCGACGCCGGCCGCGCCAACCTCACTCAATGGCAGGCATCGACCGACAGCGCGTACTCGGCGGTCTTCCGCAGCCTCGCGCTGCGGCTGGTCCTGCTCTTCGCGGTGATCGCGCTGGTGACCGCGGGGTCGCAGCTGTGGCGCAGGGCCACCTTCAAGTACGTGCGCGACATGCGCCGGCGGCAGGTCTCGCTGCTGGTGCGGCGCATCGTCGTCACCGCCGTCGTGTCCATCGCCGTGATCTTCTCGCTGGTCAGCGAGATCGGCTCGCTCGCCACGTTCGCGGGGTTCATCACCGCGGGTCTGGCGGTCGCGCTGCAGAACGTGATCCTCTCCGTGGCGGCGTACTTCTTCCTCATCGGCAAGTACGGCCTGCGCGTCGGCGAGCGCGTGCAGATCGGCAACGTGATCGGGGACGTGCTCGACATCGGGCTGGTGCGCTTGCACGTGATGGAGACCGGGCACGATGGGCTGCCCACCGGACGGGTGGTGGTGTTCTCCAACGCGGTGGTGTTCACCGGCCCCAACCTGTTCCGCCCGCTTCCGGGGACCAACTTCGCCTGGCACCAGCTCAAGCTCACTCTCGCCACCGACACCGATCACCGGCTCGCCGAGAAGCGGGTGCTGGAGGCGGTCACCGGCGCGGTCGACGATTACCGGTCGACCCTCGAGCGCCAGCACGCCGAGATGGCCCAGAGCTTCGCCATTCCCCTGCAGGCGCCGCGGCCCGAGAGCCGGCTTCGGCTCTCGGAGGCGGGACTGGAGATCCTCGTGCGCTACCCGGTGCCGCTCGAGGAGGCGGCCGCCGCCGACGATCGCGTGTCCCGGGCCGTGCTGGAGGCGATCGAAGGCGAGCCCCGGCTCAAGCTGGTGGGCAACGCAAGCGCGACCTTGCAGCCGGTCACCAATTGACGGGTCAGTGCTTCGCGTTGTGCTCGCACCTCGGGATCCAGGAATTCGTCAACAAGAAGGTGATTCGGGTCACGAGG
>WNFP01000340.1_pt1 | contig 35733 bp, 22 predicted proteins | sample 5400201 | NCBI WGS metagenome assembly WNFP01 (sample SAMN13153355, study PRJNA577476) | soil metagenome | isolation source: 115 cm saprolite under Madrone tree | place: USA:California | collected 2016-06-14 | reverse complement strand
CTTTCAATTACCCACAAGTTTTAGCGCCAAGGGCAAACCCCAGCTCGATGTCGGTCAAGCGGGACAGACCTCTCCAAATGACCGCGTTTCCGGGGGCTGCGTCGCCGGCACGCGCGAGATAGCCCCCGAGTCTCGCGATCCTGATCAGGTAAGCCGAGATTGATTTTGTTTGTGGACGCTGCATGCCTTTCACTTTCGCCAGTTGATCGAGCAGACGAATTTCCAGGGCAGTGAATGCCAGTGTTGGTGAAGCATCCGGTACCGCGCGGTTCATCATTGTCAGCCAGAAAATCCTCCAACTGAGAATGCAAAAGACCGCGATCAAATTGGTCAGCCGCTGGGCCGTTCGCAGTCGTGATTCTTCTGCTTTGCAGCCAGACTTCAGGATTTTGTGAAAGGTCTCGATCTTCCACCGCATGCTGTACCATTTCAGCTTCTCAATAGCCTCACCGCGAGAGCGCACGGGCAGGTCGGTGATCAATTTCCAGTCGATCCTCTCTCGCCCCTTCGGTGCTCCGCGTTCCTGCGCGTGGATGACCGTGAGCATGAGTTCCGGATACTGCTTCTGTTTGCCAATGGGAGGAAGAACCCGGATGCGGCGATTGAACGCAGCGTCCAGGATCGTTCAAAAGGGCCGTGGATTGCTGCAGATTCTCCAGCCAGCGGATGCTTTCCTTCTTTTCAATCGGCACGCGCGTGGGATTGATTTTCTTCTTGAGAGCGTTGCAGCCTATGAATTTGCTTCGCGTCCAGAACTTCATGGCCGTCAGGCCGAGGGGCAGTCCATCGGTGGTTACGGCCAGGCTGGAATGCATCTGAATTCCGCAGACAACGTAGTGCTGCAGCTGGCCGTTCAGGCGTCTTCCCCTAGCCACAGGAAGCCGATGCAGAATGCCAACCGACCGGATGTCCTCTCGGTGATAGTTAAATTCCGTCGTATCGTGAAGGACCAAAACAGTAGAATCCGTGGCAACGAATCGCTGGTGTGTGGATTGGAAGTGTCCAGCAAGAATGTCCCCTTCGTTCACGCGGTGGTTTGACAGAAAACGATAAGCTGCCTTTGTGTTTGCCCAGTCCTGGCAAACCAAGGGAATGCTCTCGCCGGTGCCCTCGGAGAGCTGCTGGAAAAGCTTTCTGAATCGCTTGTTGCCTGCCGCTTCGTCATAACGGCAGTTCACCACGGGCGAGCTATACGCGCAGCCCCAGTCCCAACGGTGCTGCGCGAATTCGCTAACACAGGGTACTGGACCTCTTCTACTTAGTCCGCCAACTTGTGGGTAATTGAAAGGAAATTCGAGCGCTTACCAGGAACAAAGCGGAACTCAGTGCGCGTTGACTTTCGTTCTGCGGCGCACCTAACATGGCATGCGGAAACTCCACGCCATGCTAGCCAGGCAGGCGATCTCGCATCCTTGCAGCGGACGTTCGGCGGCTCATTCGAAAGGCGGTCTGGAATGGATACGCGGCGCATTCTCGGCGTGATTCTTGTCATTGTCGCGGTGGGCGTTGCGATCGCGCTGCGTTCCTCGGCAGACAGCACGGTGAAGCCCGGGGACGTGAACGAAGCGCGCATCCTGTCCGATGCCGCCACCGGCAACAACTGGCTTGTGAACGGCCGCACCAACGATTCGAGACATTTCAGCCCGCTCAAGCAGATCGACGATCAGAATGTCAGCAATCTGGGGCTCGCCTGGTATCTGGATTACGACGGCGCAATGGGCATTGTCTCCGAGCCGATCGTCGTGGATGGCGTGATCTATGTCAGCGCTCCACTCTCGAAAGTCTACGCCGTCGAAGCCACCACCGGAAAACTGCTCTGGAAGTACGACCCCCAGATCCGGCTCGATCAGGCGCTGAACGGCTCTTATTCCGCGCGCACCAATGGAGGCGTAGCCGTCTGGAATGGAAAAGTCTATGTCGGTACCGGCGACTGTCGCCTGATCGCTATTGACGCCGCCAGTGCAAAAAAAATCTGGGAAGCCACCGTCTGCGAGCCTTTGCAGACTGGCATCACCGGCGCGCCCCGCGTTGCCAAAGGCAAAATCCTCATGGGCTACAACGGCTCGGATGATGCAGTGCGCGGCGCTCTGGCAGCCTACGACGCGGAAACGGGTAAGGAAATCTGGCGATTCTGGACCGTTCCGGGGGATCCCTCAAAAGGTTTCGAAACAAAAGAGCTGGAGATGGCCTCGAAAACCTGGACTGGTGAAAACTCCTGGAAGATCGGTGGCGGCGACGTGTGGCACGCCATCACGTATGACGACGCCACAGGCCTGGTGATTTTTGGAACCGCGGGCGCGGACGTGGGCTACGGCGAAATGGCCGGAGTGAAGATTACCGGTGAAAAACTCTTTTCCCAGTGCATTATCGCGGTGAAGGCGGACACCGGAGAATACGTCTGGCACTATCAGACCGGCACCGAGAACGTTCACAACGAAAACAACCAGATCCTGATGGCCGACCTCATCATCAACGGGGAAAAGCGCCACGTGGCTTTGACCGCTCCCAAGAATGGTTTCTTTTACATTCTTGACGCCAAGACCGGCAAACTTCTTTCCGCCAGGCCGCTGGTGAAAACCACTTGGGCGAGTTCGTACGACCTTCAAACCGCCAAGCCCGTCCTGATCCCTGCGTCGCTGGGCGGTGGCAGACAGTGGACGGTCCACAACTGGTGGCCGATGAGCTACAGTTCGCCGACGGGACTCGTCTACATCCCATCGACGGACCGCCGCTCCGACACTAAAGCCGCCGTCGAGGCCGGAGAAAGCGGCGAGGGACTCTACGGCAAGCTGATCGCATGGGATCCTGTTGCGGAGACCGCTCGGTGGTCTGTCGATGAGCAGATAGCCGTCAACGGAGGCGTCGTCTCCACCGCCGGCAATCTCGTTTTTCAGGGCCAGGGCACCGGCGAATTTGCAGCCTACGCCGCGGACACCGGCAAGAAGCTTTGGTCCATCCAGACGAAATCCGCGATCGAATCCATCCCTGTCACCTTCACGGCGAACAGCGAACAGTACGTCATTACTTCCGTGGGATGGGGTTCCGGTTCGCGGCTGTTTGCTCCCGCGCGCACCATGGCTACGCCAGAATCCAAGCGCGGCCCCAATCGCCTCTATGCGTTTAAACTCGGCGGCAAGGTTCCCTTTCCCACGCCACGCATCGAAATTCCCCCGGTGCCGAAGCCGCCTGACCAAAAAGTCAGCGAGGAAACTATTCGCAAGGGCGAAAAACTTTACGTCTCGTTTTACTGCGAAGGATGCCACTCTCCCGGCATCGACGGCAGCGGCGCCTGGGTGGAAGACGGCGCGATTCCCGATCTGCGCTACGCACCTCCCGAAGTGCACAAGGACTGGTACGGCGTCGTCTTGGGCGGCAGCCACTGGTCAAAAGGCATGCCCGGGCTGGCCGATCCGCCGAAGTTTGCTTTTCCCAAAGCGCACATGACCGTCGCGGAGGCGGATGCTGTCCATGCGTATGTTATCGACCAGGCGCGGAAGGCGTATAAGGGCGAAAAGGAAATTGCCCACACCAAGCGCGAAAACTACTAACCCGCTTTTGCGCTGGCCAGACCGGCGGCCAAACTGAGCAGCCCAACTCCCAAATGGATGAAATTGAAATGTGTGTTCAAATCCAGTTGGATGGAACCAACATCACGCATTCCAGCGAAACCCGCGACAGCCACCAGCGTATAGACAGCTCCAAAAATCAGGCCAAACCGTCGCGGCCCATTCGCATTCTTTCCAAGCCCTGCCCAAAGCGCGATTACCCCGCTGCCGAGGTGAAAAACATTGTGGGCGGGAGGAAAAGTGAGATTGAACATTTCGTGGCGAAAGAATCCCACGACTCCGACTACGACCAGGATCGCTCCGCTCACCACGACATAGATTCTTGCCAGTGTGCTTCCCATGTTTTCGTTCTTCAAGCATCTCGTAAACTTTAGCGCTATAATGCGCGCCAATCATGAGTCTATCTTCGCGGAACAGGATTTACTATCGACCTCTCCGCTGAAGGTTCTAGATTCATGCGGCAACTATGAAATCAGCTGAACCGAATACGGGCACTCGCGGCTGGTGGATCAATATTCTCGGCGATATCCATTTTTGGGTGCCCGTCGCTGTTCTGATGGGCGGATTGCTTCTTCTTCGATTTATTCGCTGAGTCTTGGATCGGAGCAAAATGCCGGCCGTCGATTCTTCGCACATTTCTCACTCACTCCCGGAGGCCTCGCGCTCTAGAAAGCTTCAGTTGCTCGGCATCCTCTCCGGTTTCGCTGCCGGAGCCTGGCTCGGCGCCGCGGAAGCTCCCACGAAGCTTGTTTCCATCGGTATTTCGCCGATGGTCATTTCTCTCATCATGGTCATTGGCGTTTTTCTCGCGCGCTGGAGTCTGCCCGCGCTGATTCTGGGCACCGCATCCATCCGCGCCGATGTTCGCCGCGCTCCTCACCTCGTCATCTGGGCGCTTCTTGCCGGATGCCTTTGGGCTGTCGCCAACACGCTGACGATTTACGCCATACGCGACATCGGCTTGAGCATCGCTTTTCCCTTGTGGAATTCCAACAGCCTTCTCGGCATTCTTTGGGGTTTTCTTTTTTTCAATGAGCTGCGTCAGGCCGGTTGGCGCCGCCGCGCCGGTGTTTTGGGTGGCGCACTCGTCATGTGCGTAGGCGCGACACTCCTGGCCGTCGCATCTTCAGGGCAAGGCCCGGCCGCGCATTCCCTGCGCGGTGTCTGGGCCGCGCTCGGCGCCGGGATTCTTTGGGGCACCATGTACATCCCCTACCGCAAAGCCTACTTGACCGGCATGAACCCGCTTTCGTTCGTGACCTTCTTTTCGTTCGGCGAATTGGGAATGATGTCGGTCCTCTCCATCGGCTCCTTGGGCCTGGCTCCGCTGTGGCAGGAATTGCAGAGTGCCCGCAGCGTCATTTTCTGGCTGATGCTTGGTGGCTTCGTCTGGGTCATCGGCGATATTTTCCAACAGTACGCCGCAAAATACGTTGGCATCAGCCGCGGCATCCCGCTTTCCAATTCGAATCAGCTCTGGGGCCTGCTATGGGGCATTCTCGTTTTCGGCGAATTGCACGGCCGCGGTTCTTCGATCTATCTCGAAGTTATCGGCGGCTCTCTCCTCATGATGCTCGGAGTCGGAGCTATTGCCTTTTCCTCCGCCACAGGTCAAGAGCAGACGCGCTGGAAGGCAGCAGCCCTTCGCGAAAGCGACCGCTACGGCGTCGCCGCGGACTTTGTCGAAGCCCGCATGGATGGCCGTCAGCTTCTCGGCGAAGCCAAACCCTCTCGCAGCACGCTGGACTGGCTCGTGGTCGCCGCCGCCACCAGCGTCTTCATGATCTTCGCAGCAATGGCTCGTGTACCGCAGATATCCTTGCACTGGGCGCCCGCCGCGTTCCTAACTGCGCTTCTATTTCTATTCCTTATTATTTGCGGCCTCGCCCTCTGGCGCACCACGCGCTTCAATTGAAGTCGCACTCCCGCCTTTGATAATTTCGGCACTTCCTTTACAGTGGCCGGGACCATCATGACGATCTCACCCAGGCTCGACGTCGTTGGCGTGGGACTAAACGCCACGGACACGCTGATTCCCGTCGCCCACTATCCCTCGCGCGGCTCCAAGATCGAATTTCGTTCCGCGAAAGTGCTGCCCGGCGGCCAGGTCGCTACGGCCATGATTGCGTGCCAGTTGTGGGGCTTGCGCGCGCGATATGTTGGCAAAGTCGGCGACGACATCGCCGCTGAACTGCATCGCTCGGAGTTTTCCCGCCTCGGCGTCGAAGCTCATCTCTTCACCGCGCCTGGATGTCACAGCCAGCAGGCTTTCATACTCGTGGACGACGGTGGCGAACGCACCGTTCTCTGGAAACGTGACGACCGCTTGACACTGCGCCCGGAAGAACTCCAGCAGGAATGGATCGTGAACGCCCGAGCCATTCATGTGGATGGCCACGATACCGCTGCAGCGTCCCTGGCCGCGGGCTGGGCTCGCGCCGCCGGCGTTCCCGTCGTCGCGGACTTGGACGAACTCTATCCGGGGGTCGAGGAACTCTTGAATAGCGTCGACTACCTCATTACCAGCCGGGACATCCCTGGCCGCCTGACCGAAGAAAACGATTTGCGAAAATCCCTGCCCGCATTGAAAGAACGCTTCCGCTCTCGCCTCACCGCGGCGACACTCGGCGAGGAAGGCGTTTTAGCCTGGGATGGGACGAGCTTCCACTATGCGCCGGCATTTCGCGTCGAGACGATCGACACCACCGGCGCCGGAGACATCTTCCACGCCGGCTTTATCTACGGACTCTTGCAAGGCTGGCCCTTGCAGCGCCAACTCGATTTCGCCTGCGCCGCCGCCGCCCTCAACTGCACCGCAATCGGCGCCCGGGGCGGCATCCAGCCCGTCGACTCCATCGAACACCTCATCACCAGCGGCACTCGCCACACTCCCGCTTTCACCTAAGTAGGAATGGCCAGTAGCGCGGGACTCCCCGCTGTCGATCAACCTGCGGTTGAGCCACCGCTAACCCGGGTGTTATCCTCCTTTCTATGGCGGATCCCGTCATCTCTCCGCCGGAAGTGGCGTTTACCTCCCCGCTCGAACACTCCCGGCGTCAGCTCGAAGCCTTGCTCGAAGTCAGCGAGGCTATCGCCCAACAGCGCGATCTGCCCGCGCTGTTCCACGATCTTTCGGACCGTCTGCGCTCCGTCATCGATTTCGATTTCCTGACGCTCGTCCTCCACGATCCCGCTCGCAACGTCATGCGCCTCCATGTTCTCGCCACACGCATCCCCGGCGAAAAGGTTGCTGGCAGCGAGTCTCCTGTCGAAGGAAATCCCGCCGGCTGGGTTTGGCAAACGCAGCAGCCGTTTGTGGTCAGCGACACTCATGAAGAGACGCGCTTCCCCGAATTCCTCCATCGCTACCGCGAACACAACGTCCGCTCGCTCGCCATTCTTCCCCTCACCACCGCCCAGCACCGCCTCGGCGCCATGGGCTTCGGCCGCCTGATTCCCCAGTGCGTCACCGACACCGAGCTCCAGTTCATGGAGCGCGTCGCCAGCCAGGTCGCTGTCGCCGTAGATAACGCCCTCAATTTCGCAACTTCCCAGGCCTTTCAATCGCAGCTCGCCCGCCAGCGCGACCGGCTCCAGGTTCTTCTCGAAATCAACAATCTCCTCATCACCAGCCGCGAACTTCCCGAACTCTTCCGCGGCATCGTCAACACTCTCGAGCGCGTCATTCACCATGACTACACCAGCCTCGCGCTTCTCGATTCTCAAACCGGCTTGCTCAGGATTCACTCTCTCGATTTCCCCGGCAAGCAGAATATCTTCAAGCCGGAGACGGTGGTTCCACGCGACACGTCTCCTGCGGGCCGCGCCATCGCCGCCAGCCGGCCCTTGATCGCGCGGGGCTCCGAGCTCGACCGTTTCGACACCGAAATCATCCACACCCTTCGCGCCGAAGGCCTGCAAGCCGTCTGCTGCATCCCGTTGATTCATCACGCGAATACTTTCGGTACGCTGAACCTCGCGAGCCGCCGGCTCGATTCGTTCACACCGGAAGACGTCGAGCTGCTTCAGCCCGTCGCCGCGCAGATCGCCATTGCCGTCGAAAATGCGCTGGCTTTCAAGGAAATCGAAGCTCTGAAGAACAAGCTCGCCGAAGAGAAGCTCTACCTCGAGGAAGAAATTCGCAGTGAATTCAATTTCGAGGAAATCATCGGTGAGAGTCCCGCGCTAAAGCGCGCTCTGGCCCAGGTGGAGCTCGCCGCTCCCGCCGGCACGACTGTGTTGCTCCTCGGCGAAACCGGGACCGGCAAAGAGCTCTTCGCCCGCGCCATCCACAATCTGAGTCCGCGCCGCGATCGCACCTTCGTTAAAGTGAATTGCGCCGCTATTCCGAGCGGCCTTCTCGAATCCGAACTCTTCGGCCACGAACGAGGTGCTTTCACCGGCGCCATCGGCCAGAAAATCGGCCGCTTCGAACTCGCCGACCGCGGCACGCTTTTCCTTGACGAAGTTGGCGACCTTCCTCTCGAACTTCAGCCCAAGCTTCTTCGCGTCCTCCAAGAGCAGGAATTCGAACGCCTCGGCGGCAACCGCACGCAGCGCGTGGACGTCCGCGTTGTCGCCGCCACCAACGCCGACCTTTCAAAGCGCGTCGCCGAGCGCGCCTTTCGCAGTGACCTCTTTTACCGCTTGAACGTCTTTCCCATCCAGATTCCCGCGCTCCGCGAGCGCGCCGAAGATCTTCCCCTCCTTGTCCGCTACTTCGTTCAGCGATTCAGCCGCCAGCTCAACAAGGACGTCGAATACATTCCCGCCGACGCCATGGACGCGCTCACGCACTATTCCTGGCCCGGCAACGTCCGCGAACTCGAAAACCTCATCGAACGCGCCGTCCTGCTTTCTCCCGGAAAGGAGCTGCGTATCCCTTTCGCCGAATTGAAATCCGCTGGCCTGGCCGCCGCTGCCGCCGAACCCTCTTCTTCCTTTACCTTATTGACCTCGGCTACAGCCTCAATTTCCACCCTCGAAGAAGCCGAACGCCAGCACATCCTACGCGCCTTGAAGCACACCCAATGGCGCATTGCCGGCCCCAAAGGCGCCGCCGTTGTTCTCGGTATGAAGCGCACCACCCTGCAGGCCCGCATGCGCAAGCTCCGCATCCGCCGCCCGGTTTAATCTCGCCCGAATGGCGTGCGCTGCGCCTGCCGTCAGCATTGGCGCGAACGCAACTTGCAACTCTAATTCGCCGGACAATCGGTCTTGTCCAGCTCTTGCAACCTTTTGATGGCTCCCGCGTTGCGCTTTTCAGACGCTACCAGCAACAGCACTCTCGCCTGGTTGCAATTCTGCGGAACCCCTTCTCCCTTGATGTAGAGTTCCGCGAGAGTCACCGCGGATTTGGTGTTGCCTGCCTGTACCGAAGCCCACAACTGCTCCGGTGTCATGGGGGATTTTTGCCGGCTGGTGTTGGCGACGAAGCTTGGCTGAAGCGATGCTCGCGCTGATGGATTCGCTGATGTGGCTTCCCCCGCGTGTGGACCAGAGTGCCCTCCGGTTTCTGCCGCCGGAATGCCCGATGCGCGGACCTTTGCTACTGCTTTGTTCTGGCTGCTCCCGAAGAGATCTGTGGGGGGGGTGTTTGCAGCCACTGGATTTACCGCTGCCAGCGGTAACGCGTCACCTGGACTCTTTTGCGGCGCTAATTCCGCCGCCGCTTTTCCCGGGACCGTGTTTTCGTGGCGGTAGTTCGAGTATTTGATCGCAGCCACGCCTACAACCGCCGAAATGCACGTGCCGAGCAGCAAGCCCAGAATAAGCTTCCGTCGCGTCGCGGAGAGATACCGTTGCATGGGCACAAGCTCTCCACTGGCCCTCACTTCCTCAGGTCGGGGGAACGGAATGTTTTCAACCCCGGCCTCTCCGGTGGTCGAAAGACTCGGCAAGAATGCTGGAGAATTTGCGCCCGGGGCCTCCCACGCGCGTGGAATCGTGTGCCCTCCGGATACTGCTTCCCGGGGACGCGCTTTCGAAACGAACCTGGCAACGGCATCGGTTCCGCTAGCTCCAGTTCGCGCGGACATTTCCGTCACCACTCCACGCCGTACGAACTCCTCTTCAGGATCAGCCTGCGGCGTCGGCCGCGCTAACCACTCGCGAATCCGCCCGCGGCCTTCTTCGGACAATCGCAGGAACCTCAATCCCCCGCATTTTTTTGCTGTATTGATCCAAACCACTTCACCCCAGGCCTCGATCCGTTCCCTAAGGTTGAGCGAAAACCATAAGTGAACCGGTCCGCTTTGCGGCACGGGATCAAAAGTTTCAAAGCGCAAGCCTCCTTCGGATACATCGAGCACGCTCCCGCCGTCATCCCGTTCCAACTGTAGAAATGCAAGTTTATCCGGCATCTTTCTGAGTTGTTGGCGTCGATCCAGGTTTACGTTTGTCAGGTTCATGTTTTTTTTCGGAGGCGCTTCTGATTTTCGGAACGGCCTTCAACGGTGGGAGATTGAAGGAATGCCGAATCGGCGGGCCCAGGGTGGGTGTGGGGCCGGGCCTGCTGGCCTCACGAACGTCATTATACTCTCCCTCGCCACGATTGGAAGTCATTCGTACCGGTACCCAATTTTCCAAGCCTCCTACGTCCGGCCCGCCGCCACCTTTTTTCAACCACCGGGTTCTATTGACAGCCCATCGAGAGACGCTGGTATCCTGAACGTCTCACCAGCCATGCCCAGCCGCCCCACCCCGGGGGAATAGAGGCAGCGAGTCATGAATCCGGAAAAACTCCGCGTCGCGCGGGAAAAGCTCACTCGTGTCTTCCGTTATCTGGAAGCGCTCAACCAGCATCGCAATCCGGCCAAGCGCCAGATTCGCGAACAACTCTGGAGTCTCTGGTTGCACGATCTTCCCGAACATCCTTCCATCAAACGAGGCGCCTCTAAATCCGCGTCCACGAAAAGCAAAGCCGCGGATCTCCAGAATGACGACACCAGCGCCGGCGGATTCGTTGTCAAGGTACAGCGTCCCACACTGACCGCCCCTCCCGAGCCTCCCGCCGCAATCGCCGCCTGGCTGGAAGCCGGATGGGAAGACCCGTCAAGCGAGCCTTCCGTAAGCACTTCCCGGAATGAGCCGGATCAACAAGGCGAAGCGCGCACCACCAGCTTCGCTGATGAACCGGCAAGGCTAGCCGCTTTGCAACGTTGGACGGCGGCACGCCAGGAATGGGCCAGGAGCGAAAGGCCCGCGCGCGCCGCGATGAAAATTTTTGAGACCTTTTACTCCCTCTACGGTCGCATTGATCGCGAAGCCGAGCGCGTCGAGTTGGTGCTCGGCGATGGCATCCTCAGTTGGCGCCGAACCGAAGGCAGCATCTACCATCCCATTCTCCTGCAACGCCTGCAGCTTCAATTCAACGCCGCCGTACCTGAATTCACTCTGTCGGAAGCCGACTATCCCGTCGAACTTTATTCGGCTCTTTTCCAATCCATGACCGACGTCGACGGACGCGCCATCGGCCGCTGCCGCGAAGAGTTGGAGCAGGAAGGTTTTCATCCGCTCATCAATGGCGCCACTTCCGGGTTTCTCAAGCGCCTGGTTGTGCAGCTCTCCCCGCGCGGTGAATTGATCGAAGAGCGCGCACCCGCCGGCGAAGCAAATGATCCCCAGATCGGCCGCGATCCGATTCTGTTTCTGCGCGCTCGCACACTGGGATTTGCCGCCGCCATCGAAGGCATTCTGGCGGACTTGCGAACCCGCGAAGATTTGCCTTGGTCTCTCTTGAATATCGTTGGCGAGGAATCTCCTCTCCCCGACACCGCAGAAACCGACCCTTCGGCGAATCACTACGGCGAAGCCGACGCCGCAGTTCTTCTCAGCAAGCCCGCCAACCCCGAGCAGATTCGAATTGCCAGGCAACTCGAGGACTACGGCGGCGTCCTGGTTCAAGGCCCCCCGGGCACCGGAAAAACTCACACCATTGGAAATCTCATCGGTCACTTGCTGGCCCAGGGGAAAAGCGTCCTCGTCACCAGCCATACCACAAAAGCCTTGCGCATGGTGCGGCATCACATCGTTCCCGAACTGCGTCCGCTGTGCGTCAGCCTCCTCGAAAGTGATTTGGACAGCCGCAAACAACTGGAAAGCGCCGTCGGCTCCATCGCGGAAAGATTGTCGCGTGCCGACGCTGGTTCGCTCGAAATCGAATGGAAGAAACTGGAATCCGAGCGCAGCGACCTCCTGAAAAAGCTCGACGAGGTGCGAAACCAGTTCGCCGACGCCCGTGCCGACGAGTATCGCGACATTGTCATTGCTGGAAAATCCTGGGCCCCTGCCGATGCCGCTCGGAAAGTCGCCCAGGAAAAAGACACCCTCGGTTGGATCCCCGGACCCGTAGCTGCCGTCGCGCCCTTGCCGCTCTCTCCCGGAGAATTGGCCGACGTCTACCGCACCAACGTTTCTGTCTCTCGTGAAGACGAAGCCGAACTCTCCGGTCATCTCCCCGAGCTCCATGACCTCCCGCGGCCTGAAGACTTCGAAGCCTCGGTCAGCGAGCGCAATCGCCTCGGCATGGAAGATCTCGATTTGCGTTCCGATCTCTGGCAGTCCGGCGCATCGCAAGGCTCACCCGATGAACTGGAATCCCTCGCCGCCAACTTGACTCAATCCGTTGAGCCTCTCTCCGGGAAAGATAAGTGGAAGCTCGCCGCCGTTTACGCCGGCAAGTACGGCGGCGCCCACCGCCAGCCCTGGGATCAACTCGTCAGCTTCGTCCGCCTCGTTCATCGCGAGGCTGCCAACGCGCAGGAATCCTTCCTCAAATTCGGCCCGCAACTTTCTCCTGGACATCCGCTCGAGGATCAGGAGCGCATTGCCGGAGAAATCCTCGCTCATCTTGAAGGCGGCGGCAAACTTGGCTCTTTCGCGCTTCTCACGCACAAAGCCTGGAGCCAGTTCATCGATGCGACCAAGATCAAAAACGCCCGCCCGCGCCTGCCGGAACACTTTCAAGCCCTGCGCCAGCTTGCGCGCCTCATGAATGTGCGCCAGGATCTCGCCGGCCGCTGGGACCGCCAAATGGCTGCCCTCGGCACACCGCCTTCCGCCGAAATGGGCGAAGAAGTTGAAAAAACGCTCATGCAGTTTTGTGATGCCATCGAGAATTGCCTCGGCTGGCATGAGCACACCTGGCTCCCCCTGCAACAGCAACTCGAGGATCTCGGTTTTCGCTGGGAAAAATTTCTTGCCGAACAACCTCCGGTTGTCGGCGCCGACGGCGAACTGGTGCGCATCGGCAAAGCCGTCAATCAATCCCTTCTTCCCATCCTGGACTCGCGTTACAAGAAGCTGAAGCTGCTCCAGCTCGAAGAAGAAATCCGCGACCTCAAGAATCGCCTCAAGCTCGCCGCTCGCCTTGCGAAATCCTCCAAAGTCATTTCTAAACTCCTCGCCGCCGTGAAAGACGAAGATTCGAACGACTATCGCGATGCCTACGAACGCCTGCTGGAACTCAAAAGCCGCCAGGCCGATCTCGATCTTCGCCGCGCCTTGCTCACCAAACTCGAAAGCGCCGCGCCTTCCTGGGCCGCCGCCATTCGCAATCGCACCGCCGCGCACGGCCGCGGCGAGCCGCCTCGCGATCCTGCTGCCGCATGGACTTGGCGCCAGCTCAACGATGAACTCGATCGCCGCGCCGGCGTTTCTCTAGAAGCGCTCCAGTCCAGGAGCGAAAAGTTTCGTGAGCAGCTTCGCCGCGTCACTGTCGGCCTCATTGACCGGCGCGCCTGGTCCGCTCAGGCTCGCCGTACTTCTTCCCGCCAGCGTCAGGCGCTGGTCGGATGGCTGGACACCATTCGCCGCATCGGCAAAGGCCACGGCATCCGCGTTGCTCTCCTCCGCGCCGAGGCCGCCAGGAAAATGTCCGAATGCCGGAGCGCCGTTCCTGTCTGGGTCATGCCTCTTTCTCGCGTCGTCGAAAATTTTGACCCGCGCACGACACGCTTCGACGTTGTCATCATTGACGAAGCCAGCCAGAGCGACGTCATGGCTCTCGTCGCTCTCTACCTCGGAAAAACCGTCCTCGTCGTCGGCGACCACGAACAGGTCAGCCCGTCCGCCGTCGGCCAGGATCTTGGCATCATCCAGAACCTCATCTTCCAGTACCTCCCCGGAATCCCCAATTCCGATCTTTACGATGGTCAGATTTCCATCTACGACCTCGCGCGCCAGTCCTTCGGCGGCACCACTTGCCTCGTCGAACATTTCCGTTGCGTCCCGGAAATCATCCAGTTCAGCAATCTGATTTCCTACGACTACCGCATCAAGCCTTTGCGCGATGCCAGCCGCGTTCGGCTACGCCCTCACACCATCGCCTATCGCGTTTCCGGCTCCAGCCGCGACGGCAAGGTCAATCGTCAGGAAGCCCTGGCCACTGCTTCACTCCTCGTTGCAGCTATCGAGCAGCCGGAATATAAGAAAAACGACGCTGCTCAACCCACCAGTTTTGGCGTAGTTTCTCTTGTTGGTGACGAGCAGGCCATCGAGGTTGACAACCTCCTCCGCGCGCATCTTTCGCCCGACCGCTATGAACTCCATCGTCTCCTGTGCGGCAACGCCGCCCAATTCCAGGGTGACGAACGCGACGTGGTCTTCATCTCTTTGGTTGACACGGCGCAGCACGGCCCGCTCTCTCTCCGCGACCAGGAACTCTTCAAGCAGCGCTTCAACGTAGCCGCCAGCCGTGCCCGCGACCAGATGTGGATTGTCCACTCCCTCAGTCCCAACAACGACCTCAAGCCCGACGACCTTCGCCGCCAGTTGATCGAGCACGCCCAGGATCCCAGCCGCCTCATGCGTGCCCTCGATGAAAAGGAGAAGCGCACTCAGTCCGCTTTCGAACGCGAAGTCATGAAGCGCCTCAGCGCCGCCGGTTATCACGTTGCTCCCCAGTGGCGTGTCGGCGCGTTTCGAATTGACCTGGTCGTCGAAGGCGACGGCCGCCGCCTGGCCATCGAGTGCGATGGCGACCGCTATCATCCTCTCGAAAAACTTCCCGAGGACATGGACCGCCAGTCCGTCCTCGAGCGCATGGGCTGGATCTTCACGCGCATCCGCGGCACCGAATTTCTCCGCAATCCCGACCGCGCCATGAAGCCCGTTTTTGAAAAACTCCAGTTGCTTGAAATTGCTCCCAACGGCGGGACTTCCAATACTCCCGCGAAAAAACAGCCGTCCGCCGATCTCATCGAGCGCGTTATCCGCCGCGCCGAGGAACTTCGCGCAAAATGGTCGGCTTCAGCGGAATCTTCGTCCCGTCGTCAAAAGGAATTTCGCGAAGTCCCGCAGCCTGATGTAATTGTCTGACCGGCCCCGGTTAAATGGACGCTTAGCCGACAATTCTCAGGAAACGCTGCCGTTTGCGCAGCACGCTGCGCCCCAGCTTGCCCAGACGTCCAAATTCACCCTGCTTTTCCGATGTTTTCTTTGCCCAAACGGTTTTTTGTAAACCATGGCCTGCCGCTCGGCAACCCCTGCATCCTTCTGACCCGTACCCGCGATCCTGCCGCCGTCACCGTGCACGTTTCAGCTATACTCCGTCCCGCAACGACATTCGCCTATCCAGCTAGGAGCAGCCTTGGCCGGATTCACACCTAATCTAGTTCTTGTTTTTCTTTTTGCCGCCTCATACGCCGGTTTTCTGCGCGCTTCGACCCCATCCTCGCTGTCCGCCACTGCTCCTGCCGAAACTAGTGTCACTTCCTCAACTTCTTCGCCAACTACTTCCGCCACACCGTCTCTGCACCAGTCAAAAATCACTTCCTACACCCTCCCGCCTGATCTCTATCGCAAAGCCCACAACCGCGGCCGCATTGGCTTCGCCTCCCGCATCATCGGCTTTTTCTACGGCCTCTTGGTTCTCTGGTTCATCCTCGGTCGCAAACTCTCCGCGAAATATCGCGATTGGGCCGAAAAAGTTTCTCGCAACCGCTTCCTGCAGGCGCTCATTTTCACCCCGCTCCTCGTCCTGACGATCGGCGTTCTTCAGCTTCCCAGCGATCTCTTTCAGGAATCAGTTTTGAAAATTTACAAAATTTCAGTCCAGTCCTGGCCCTCCTGGACTGCCGATTGGGCTAAAGGCCAGCTCCTCACTATCATCATTGGCAGCTTGCTCGCCTGGATTCTCTATGCCGTCATTCGCAAGAGCCCCCGCCGCTGGTGGCTCTACTTCTGGATCATCTCGCTGCCGCTCATGCTGTTCGTCCTGTTCATCTCTCCCTACGTCATCGACCCGCTCTTCAACAAGTACGAACCGCTCTCCACCAAGGCTCCCCAACTCGTTCCCGAACTCCAGCGCGTCACCCGCCGCGCCGGCCAGGAAGTTTCTCCCGAGCGAATGTTCTGGATGAAGGCCAGCGACAAAACCGTCGCCACAAACGCTTCCGTCAACGGCTTCGGCGCCTCCAAGCGCATCATCATCTGGGACACGACCTTAGCGCAGGAAACCACCGACGAAGTCCTCACCGATTTCGGCCACGAAATGGGCCACTACGTCCTCGGCCACGTCTGGAAGGGGTTTCTGTTCTTCGCCGCGCTGCTATTTGCACTTTTCTACCTCGGTTGTCGTTCCATCGGCCGGCTACTCGCTCGCTCCGGCGCCGCCTGGAGTATCCGCTCCCTCGATGATTGGGCTTCGCTTCCCGCGCTTCTCTTTCTTCTCACGCTCTTCGGTTTTGCGGCGGACGCCTTCGGCAATACCTTCAGCCGTTATCAAGAGCACCAGGCCGATATCTATAGCCTCGAAGTCACCCACGGCATCGTTCCCGACCCCGGCCAGGCTTTTGCGCGTTCGTTCCAGATCTACGGCGAAACTGTTCTCGTCGATCCCGACCCAAATCCCGTCAACGTCTTCCTCTTCTTCGACCACCCCACTGTCACCGACCGCATTCGCCTCGGTGTTACCTACGACCCCTGGTCCAAAGGCGAATCACCCCAATTCGTTAAGTGACGCTCCGTTGTCTTATTGTTTTTTGACTTGGCATTCATTCGTGTTGAGCGTAAATTTCTTTGCACCAGCCACCCGAGGTGCTTATGAAGGTGCTATTCGGTCTCCCCCTGCTGGCGATCGCGGTTTTCCTCTTCGCTCCACCCCTTCCGGAGGCCCCCACCGGCTTTGACAACAAAACCAATGGTCTGGTGGATGACGCCACTCACGCCGCCGATCAAGCCAGGTTCGAGGAAACCGAAGCCGTCGCCGACGGTCTCGGCCCTCTCTATAACGCGCAATCCTGCCGCGAATGTCACCAGAATCCCACCTCCGGCGGCTCCAGCCAGGTTTCCGAATTGCGCGTCGGCCACCACGGGCCCCACGGTGAGTTCGTCAATCCCGATATTCCGATTGCCCGCGGAACAGAAATCATCAAGGCCCGCTCGCTGGTAAATGACCGCGCCATCTGTCCGAATGCGGCGTTCCCCAGCACGGAAATCCAGGAGCGCGTGCCAGACACGGAAAGGATTCGCACCTTCCGCATTTCGCTGAATGTTCTAGGGGATGGCTTCGTCGAAGCCGTTGCCGACCGGACTTTCCTCGACCTCGCCAGGGAGCAATGCAAGAAAAGCCATAACAAAATCTGCGGTCAGGTTCTTTATGTCCCCGTCGTCGAAGCCCCCGGCCAGACCGCTGTCGGCCGCTTCGGTTGGAAGGACCAGCAAGCCAGCCTCTTGTCCTTTTCCGCCGACGCCTATCTCAACGAAATGGGCGTCACCAGCCGCCTCCAGCCGGACGAAGTCACCAACCTTTGCAACACCGCCAGCGAGCCCAATGACAAGACTGGCCCCGACGGCCTCTCCGACATCGATCACTTCGCGCGTTTCATGCGCGCCAGCGAAGCACCCGCGCGCGATGCACAATTGGCGCAGACTCCCCAGGCTCGCCATGGCGCCGAATTATTCGACACCGTCGGCTGTATTAGCTGCCACGTTCAATCCCTGACCACTGCTCCCGCAGGCACAAGCATCAACGGCGGCTCTTTCACCGTCCCCGCCGCACTCGGTGAAAAGCAATTTCATCCTTACGGCGACTTCCTCCTCCACGACGTCGGCACTGGCGACGGCATCGTCCAGTCCATGACCGAGCATTACGGCAAGAACATGTACCGGATCACCTGGAAGAATCTCTCCATTCCCGAATTCAACAGCACCGCCAACAAAATCCGCACTGCTCCGCTCTGGGGTGTCCGCCTGCACTCGCGTCTGATGCACGACGGCACTTCCGTCACGCTCCTTGACGCTATCCTCCGTCACCATGGCGAAGCCGAACACGTCACCGAAAAATTCGAGAAGCTCAAACCCGGCGATAAGGAAGCCCTTCTCGAATTCCTTCGCTCCCTTTAGGCCGACTTTGTAGCGGCGCAGCATGCGGCGCCCCTGCTCGGCAAGATTGTGCCAGCAAGAGGGAATTTGCCTGTCTCTTACCCTAATCCAAGAATCGGCGTGAGAATTCCTCCCGGCTTAGTGGAGTCCACTTTCTTCGCCCAGGCAAATCCCAGTGTCCGCCGGTACAGTAATTGTTTACGCAAGGCCCCCTTTCGAACCGCTTTGCCATCCCTCTTTCTCTGCTAGCCTGTAGATACGAAACGACATACCCCGCCACCGGGATTTCATTGGCTTACCCGGCGGGGCACGTCGCCTTTTTCTCAAATACGACTTGTGGCCGCCGGGCGGCCATCGCAATTTCTCCGCCTTTTAAGGCGATGAGGAGCACGCCGTGAAATTTGCATCAACCGTTCTTGTGACCACTGGAATTCTTGGCATGCTGGCCATTCCCGCTCTCGGTCAGGCTCCACCGTCCGCCGGCCCTGCCAAAAATGTTTCCCGCACCACCAAAGCCGTCAATTACCGCCGCGCCGGCGCCGCCAAGATCGATTTTCAAGGCACCGAATTGATGCAGCAAGCCAGCGGCGAAGCCCGCGTGCAAAACAAAGGCAACCGCACGGAGATTGAAGCGAAATTCACCGGCCTCGACGAAGCCACAAAGTTCGGCCTCGAATACCTCACCTACGTTTTGTGGGCTGTTTCTCCCGGAGGCCGCGCCGTGAATCTTGGCGAAGTCGTCCTCAAGAACGGCGCCGGCGAAGTGAAAGCCATCTCCGACATGCAGACTTTCGGCATGATCGTCACTGCCGAACCCTATTTCGCCGTCACTCAGCCCGGCAACACCGTCGTTCTCGAAAACGTTTTTGGCCCTGCCACGCTCGGCAAAGTCGAAAACATTGACGCCAGCTACGAACTCATCGGCCGCGGCAGCTACTCCTCCTCCAACACCAAAATTGAAAACGCTATCTTCGGCATCGACCGCAAGACTCCGCTCGAACTCTTTGAAGCGCGCAACTCCGTGCGCATTGCACACATCGCTCTTGCCGATAAATACGCAACATCCACGCTCGCCAAGGCCCAGCAGCAGCTCAAGAATGCCGAAGAAACCTACGCTCGCAAGAGCGACAAAAAAGCCGTCATCGCCGCCGCGCGCGAAGTCGTGCAAACTGCGGAGGAAGCCCGCGTCATGGCCGTAAAACAAAAGGCCGAGGAAGACGCGCAAGCCAGGATCGCCGCCGAAAAGAAAGCCGCCGAAGATCGCGAAGCCAGGGCCCGCGCCGACGCCATTGCTGAAGCGCAACGCCGCCAGGAAGCCGAGCAAGCTCGCCAGCAAGCTGAAGCCGCCAAGGCAGAAGCTGTTCGCATGAAGCAGGAAGCCGAGCAGGCCGCCGCCGAAGCCGCGCGCCAGAAAGCCGAAGCTGAAAAAGCTAGCGCCGCCGCTTTACTCCAGCAGCAAGCCGCGCAGGCCGCTGCCGACCAGGCAGCCAAGGACAGAACCGCCGCGCAAGCGCAGCAGCGCGCCGCCGAGGCCGAAACGGAAAAGGCCCGCCAGGCCGCCGCTCAAGCCGAAGCCGAAAAAGCTCAGCTTCGCGCCCAGCTTCTTTCGCAACTCAATTCCATTTTGCAGACCCGCGACTCCGCTCGCGGCCTCATCGTCAACATGTCCGATGTGCTCTTTGACACCGGCAGCTACACGCTCAAGCCCGGCGCTCGCGAAAAACTCGCCAAAATTTCCGGCATCGTCCTGGCGCATTCCGGCCTCTCTCTCCAGATCGAAGGCCACACCGACAGCGTTGGCAGCGACGATTTCAATCAGCAGCTCTCCGAACGCCGCGCCGATTCCGTCCGCGATTTCCTCGCCGAGCAAGGCGTTCCCGGCTCTTCCATCACTGCCCATGGCTTCGGCAAAACGCAGCCCGTCGCCGCCAACGACACTCCCGAGGGCCGCCAGCGCAATCGCCGCGTCGAACTCGTCGTCAACGGCGACGCCATCGGCAACACCGCCGTAGCCTCTGCCGCCCCCGCGGCCCGGCGATAAGGCCAGCGCCGCTCTTCGCTCATTTTCCGTAGCGGTACGATACATCGTGCCCCTGTTTTTTTTGTCCTCCAATTCCTGCCCTAGGCGGCCTCGTGTTCCAATCTACACGACGGTATCTTCGTCGTGTTTTCTGCCCGCTGTTTTTCTCTCTCAGAAAAATCTCGGCAGCGCTAATCGCAAAGACTATTGGAAGGTTGTGACGACGGGATTGCCAGACGGCATGCGGTATCTGCTTTATTTCTTTTTTTCTTACACTTTCGTGAATTTGACGATTTCTTCTTCCAGTCGCCGGCTGGAAAGCAATCGGGCCGGCCTACCCCGCCCGTTGGCGCGGCTTCTCCGGTCACTGGATGCTGTTCTGCCGTGCTGTGATGAACCTCTCTGCCATTAACTCCGCGCAGCCGGTGCCCCGCAAGTCTTCCGATTTCCAGTTTCTGTAACCCCAGCCGGCATCTTGCCGGCGTTTTTCATTTCTGCACTCCAGCAAATGGAATTCCCCGCTCGCCCTTCAACTCCCTTTAGAATCAACACTTGATGAAAAACAGGGGGAGAGGGTCTCCGCCCAATTTCCATTTTCACTTTTCCAATTTCTCGACACTGAATGCTACAATCCGCCAACCAGGTCATCCCACTTGTCCACCGGAGGCTCCGAATGTACCGCCGCATCCTGACCCTGCTCGCCCTCGTTCTTGCGCTGACCGTTCCGTCCTTCGCGCAAGAGCATGCCGCGCATCCCGCTGCTGCCAGGGCAAAGTCCACTACGCTCATGGCCGGCTACGGCGATTGGCATCACCCGGTCTCCACGAAGAACGCGCAAGCACAAGCCTTCTTCGATCAGGGCCTGCGGCTCATCTACGCCTTCAACCACAATGAAGCCGCTCGCTCCTTCCAGCGCGCCTCCGAACTCGATCCCAAACTGGCCATGGCCTATTGGGGCATCGCCGAATCCGTCGGTCCGAATTACAACGATCCAGCCAGCGAAGACCGTTTTGTGAAGGCCCACGCCGCCATCGCGCAAGCCGAGACGCTCACCGCCGACGCTTCCGAGAGCGACAAGGCCTACATCGCCGCGCTTGCCAAACGCTTTCCCGCCGATCCCAAATCCGATTTGCGCGCCGCCGCGGAGCAGTATCGCGATGCCATGCGCGAAGTAGTAAAGCAGTTCCCCGATGATCTCGATGCTGCAACGCTGCTCGCCGAGGCCGGAATGAACCTGCATCCATGGGGACTCTGGCGTCCGGACGGCACTCCGGAAGCGGGCACGGACGAAATTGTCTCGACACTCGAATCCGTAATTCGCCGCGAGCCCAATCATCTCGGCGCGATTCACTATTACATTCATTCCGTCGAGGCTTCCAACTCACCCGAACGCGCTCTAGCCGGCGCGAATCGCCTCGCCCAGCTTGCCCCCGCCGCCGGACACATCGTGCACATGCCCGCGCACATCTACATTCGCACCGGCGATTACGAAGCTGCGCTGAAAACCAACCAAAAAGCCGCCCTCGCCGATCAGGCATACATCAAGACCGGCGCGGCCGAAGGCATCTACTCCATGATGTATTACAGTCACAATCTGCATTTCATCGCCATGGCCGCGGCCATGAACGGCAACTATCTGGAATCCCGCCGCGGCGCGCAGATCCTCGCGGCCAACGTGGGGCGGCACGTGAAGGACATGCCGCCCCTCGAGGGCTTCATGACCGTGCCCCTGGCCGTCGAAGTGCGCTTTCACAAGTGGAGCGAGATTCTGAAAGCGCCGCGGCCGGACCCGGCCATGCACACGGCTACGGTGTTCTGGCATTTCGCCCGCGGCCTGGCCCTTGCCGGCACGGGGAAACTGGACGAAGCTGAAGCTGAGCACCAGATTGTTGCCGAAGCGGAAGAGAAGACGGCGCCGGATGCCATCTTCCAGATGCCCATCAACAACAAGACCAAGGACATTCTGAAAATCGCTGAAAATGTGCTGGGCGCGAAAATCTCGCTCGCGAAAAACGATATGGACGCCACGGTGAACCAGTTGTGCGCCGCCGTCGCGGCTCAAGATTCGCTGAAGTACGACGAGCCGCAGGACTGGTTCTATCCGGTGCGCGAATCTCTCGGCGCGGTGCTGCTGAAAATCGGTGATTATGCCGGAGCCGAAGAAGTTTTCCGAGCGGACCTCGATCGCAATCTCCGCAACCCGCGTTCGCTCTTCGGCCTTGAGGAGGCCCTGAAGGCCCTGGAAAAAACCTACGACGCGGGTTTCGTCCGCAAACAGTTTGACGCCAACTGGAAGGGCTCCGCGCGGCCGACCGTCGACGATCTCGTCTGACCCTTCAAACCTGCGCCCGGTCACGCCGCCTTCGCTCAAGAGGCTGAGGCTTGACCCTTCCCCCGTTTAGTTGTCGTCTTTACCTGCGTCCTTAGGCGCCGAGATCCGTTGTTTCTCATCCACAGAGAAGAGTAGGTAATTCTTGAAACTGTGGCGCCGATGACTGCGCCTGCCTTTCCAATCGTAATGAACTTCTGCATTCTGAGGCAGCCACATGTCCAGATTGCGAGATTTGAAATGCACCGGACCATATTCGATCGTTGCGTGGTCGGCAACCAGGCGGATTTGCGGCAGAGGGGCGATGAGATCCGTTTCCAGCCGCACGATTTGAAAGCTGTCTGCCGCAATCCACGCGCGACCCTTGAGTGCAACCGGATAAGCCTGACCTCCAATACCAATCTGGTAGCTGCGGATGGTATTTGGTTTGTCGGGCCTTTGGCGGAAATATATTTGCCAGGCCGGTCCGCCTTTTGACCGTGCAAGCCCCTCACAGGAGATCGCGAAGTTTTGCGCATAGTACGGATGAAAAATGAGCACCAGCGCTGGCAGCCCCGTGGTAGCTATTCCATCCGGAAATTTGGCCGGAAGATAATGAGTGTCCCTGTATTCATCAACAGTTAGGAGGCCGAGCCGGTTCCGCTTGATAGAGACAACGTAGTCAAACTCGAACCTGCTTGGACGTGAGGCGAAGCCCCACTTGTTCATCGATTCATGTGTTACCGCTTCGGTTGCCGCGTACTGATCGACATTGGTGACTAATTCCTGGATGCGCTTCCCGGATTTCTCTATAACTTCTTCAAGATTGCATTCGACGCCGGGTTCCACTGGCGGAACCTTTTCGTCTATGTCGGCTGGCAACCAATTCGAAGGTAGAAAGGCCGAGCTTGCCACAAAAGGCTCGGACGACGGTGATGCCGATTCTGGGCCGAGCGAAAGTTTACCGCCCGGTTCGAGCGAGCCCTGCAAATTCTCAAGCTGCTTTGCGGCGGCAGCGTCCGTAGGGTGATCGAGGAGATACACTTGAAGAACATGGATAGCCCGTTCCTTTTCACCGTGTAAGTGGAGAGCTCGCGCCAGGACTGGCTGGACAACTCCCGCCTGGCTATGACCCAGCTCCAGTGCGCGCTCTGCATGTTCGATGGACTCATCCAGCATGCCCTGCCGCAAGCGAGCATCCGCGAGCACTGCATACGCGCGCCAGGAAGTTGGCTCGGATGCAACCGCGCGGTTAAGGTACTCGGCCGCCTCGGCGGATTTGTTTTCCCGCATGAGGGCTTCGCCCAAGGACAGCAGAGCGCCGAGATGGCTTGGAGAATGAGCCAATACGTTTTCCCAGTAATTCCTGGCGTGCACCCAGTCGTTCATCTGTGAGGAGTAAACCCCAAAAAGAAAGTTTGCGTCCGCGTCGCCAGGGGCAAGCCGATAAACCGCCTCCAGGTGGCTGCGCGCGTCGGCAGGTTTGTTGGCCCGCAACGCTTCAAGTGCCTTTCCAAGTTCCTTCTGTAACCTGGAACCCAGGATCGGATGGTCTTCCCCGGGCGGGAGAGACGAGTATTGCGCGAGTACAGAAGGAGCAAGGAGAAAGAAGTAAAGAATGAGAATAAGGAAGGCGGAACGCGGGGCGCCCAAAGACATACAGACTCCAAACAATGGAAAGGCCCAAACCTGGGTGTTATCTTATATCAAAATGCGTGAAAACTTAACAGGGACCTTGGCGGAAGGTTAAGGGCGGCCTTTGCGTTTGAATTCAAAGTAGGCAAGACTGGCATTATCACGCGTTTACGGATGGTTTTCTACAGCACGATTGCTTTTCCAGGAGAAGGACGAAGTACGTCAGATGTCCTTCTGGCGCTCCGAAGAGTGAGGAGAGTGGGCCATGACGAGAAATTGTCTGGCGCATAGGGCAGCGCAGATATTTGCATTTGTATTCTTGTTTGTGCACCCGTGCCTGGCTCGCCAGAAAATGTCCGACGCGGAAAAACTGCTATTCGATTCCGCGAATCGCGAACGGACGGCAAGAGACTTGCCGCCCTTGAAATGGGATGAGGGTCTGGCCCGCGCCGCGCGCAAACATGCCCAACTGATGGCGGAGCAGGATTTGCTTGAGCACCAAGTGCCCAGTGAAGCGAATCTGGCGACTCGGGTGCGCGAAGACGGTGTGAGGTTCAGTCACATTACGGAGAATATCGGCATGGCCGAGGATGCCGGCAAGTTTCACGACGGATGGATGCATTCGCCCGGGCACCGCGCGAATATCCTCGATGCCGCCGTCGATTCCATCGGGATCGCAGTAGTCGAAGGCGGCGAGCAGTTGTTCGCAGTAGAGGATTTTGCCCGTGTTGTCACGCCTCTCTCGATCGAGGAGCAAGAAGAACGGATCGGGAAGCTCATCTCTGCTCGCGGGTTGCGCTTGCTCAAGATTGGAGACGATGCCCGGAACAGTTGTGAACTCGACCGCAAATACTCAGGAAGCAGCAAGCCACTCTACATCGCGCATTACGAAACACCCGACATCTCGCGGCTCCCTGAAGGTTTAAAAAAGGAACTTCAATCCGGCCGCTACAAGGCCGCAGCCGTGGGTGCCTGCCCACAGAGAAAGTTCTCTGGCTCTGCGCCCTTTCGCATCGTCGTGATGCTCTATTGATGCGCCGCCGCGCGTCTTCATCCCTTTCCTCTGCACCAATCTGATTTCCATGCTTCAAACAAAACAGGAGGGAGCCAACTTCGCTCCCTCCTGTTAAGAAAACCGCCGCAACCAGCTACTTGTGGCCGGAGTGCGTGATCCGCGCCATAATGTCGCGCCGGCTGTCGAGCACCGTAGAACCCGTGAATTCCGCGCGTTCCGCCGGACTCCACTTAGCCATCGTCGCGTTGATGGCTGCCGCCCACTTGTCCATGCCTTCGGCGTTGGGGTAGGTGATGACTACGCAGCGCATCGACGGCGCCCCCGTATTTACGTACTGCTCGTCCACGCCGTAGTACGTTGCCACGCCCTTCTTGACCTGTTCGTCAAACGTCGGCACCAGGAGCTTCCCAAGCGTTGCGCCGTAACCCTCCAGTTTGTCCGCCTTGGCATTCGAGCACACCACACGCAGATACGTCGGTGTTCCACTGCCTGCGCGGTACATCCTCGTCTGCATCAAATAATCTTCGTGCTTGGTGGCCGCGATTTGTGCCGGCCGCGGTCCGGCTTTGCGGACTTCATCGAGCACCTTCATCAACCCCGAAATCGATGTTGAAGACCACGCCGCTCCGTGCGTATATCCGTCGGTTGTGTGAACGATCTGCTCAAAGGTGGACCAGCTAAGGATGGTTCCGTCACCCGTGAGCTTCTCCAGAATTGGAACGATCGACTTCTCGCTATCTTCCGAGTACGCCGCCCAATTCGCGCGCGGCACTTGGAACTGGCTTACAAACGTGTACACAGTCGGCGTCGGCTCCATTTGCGGAAGAGCCGCCGGCACAAGAATCACAGCTAACACAATCAAAAGCAGGCCCGCTATCCGTTTCTTCATTATTTAGTCCTCCTGGACTCTCTGGCAGGCCGCGGTGCAACACCTAGGAACGGCGTTCCTCGTCGCCCAAGTCGCAGACTTCGCGCAGGGTGCACGGGATGCGGCGTTCGCTCTTCTGTAAATAACCTGGGAAAGTGGCTTGCGCCCGGGGTTCTGACCAGTGTGCACTGACGGTATGCCCCCGCCCTCCCAATGTCAACCGAATTCCTGCTTACCAATTTGATTTCAACGGTTTTGGCAGCCCGCTAGTTTGACGGGTCGCTAATCTTCAATTCAATTTCCGGCTTCGGCAGTGGTTTTCGAAGCTGCAACTGAGGACGCATGAACTCCACGAGGATAACTACGAAGATAGCAACCATCAAGACTTCGGCAACAATCGCAAATCGGTGCCCCAGTGTGCCAAGCGCGAGCAGAGCCAGAAAAAAGCCACTCATCGCTACAACCAGCCGGGGCCTTTTTCTCTCGAGCCTCGCCGCACAAATGGGGACAAGCAAACCACCTCCACTTGTCCTCATTCAGCACAAACGGAGTCGCTATGTCGTGTTCGCAAGCGGGGCACTTCGCCATGGCGGATACTTCCTTTCACGCGTTCGCCCACTCTGCCCCGCTCTCGATTCCACGTCAATGGAACAAAACAATGACGCTCGCGCGGAGCGCGGCACTGCAGCGCCGCCCGAACCCTTGCCCTTCTCGCAGCTGTGCGGGTTTTGCCCTCTCCCCGCGTTGCCGTCGAGGATTCACCTGACTCCTAATTCAGGAAGGGCCCCGATTCCGTTTCCTCGTCAGCATCAATACTCTCGCAGTCGACTTGGGGGAGGAACACATGACGCAAGACGCTGCACTTGAGCTTCCGGAAGACGAAGTCGGAGAGGATTATTTTGAAGAGCGCTCTACGTTTCCGTCAGCCGGTCCGAGTTACAAATTCAAGTCCTTCCGCGCAGAAGATGCAACTGTTTCTGGCACTTTAACTCCCATCGCCTCAGTGCTGTTCGGCCCGCACGGCAGAAGGCGAAGGATTCAAAGGTCGGAAGCCCGCGCCGAACTAACCGCCCCGCTCTGGCTGACCAGCCTTCATAGACCGGGAGTTTTTGAAGTCGTTTCCACGGAGAATGTCAGTAAACTTGGCCTCCAGATGGTCACACAGCAGTTCTGGGAACCAGGAGACGTGGTGCTCGTTTCATCCCCACCTGGATTCTGCGTCCAAGGGTCCGTCGTATATTGCAACAAGCTCCCCAGCGACGATTACGTCGTGGGCATCCGGCTCGATGTGCCGGTCGAACAATGGATTGAGACACTCGGACTCGCGGGCCTTATGGCGGACCGTTGCCGAAGTGCGGCTTGAGCTTCCGGCTATCGCTTCGCGCTTCCGGTCCTCTCTCCTAAAAAAAGCGGGCGCACCAGCCCAAAGTTTGGACCGAGTAACGCCCGCCGTCTCTAAGTAATTAGAGAAAGGCTGAAGAAACTTCAGCCCTTCACGTTGACGGTCACAGGTTCAGCAAGCTCAAACTTGATCGGCGTTTCCGCCTTCAGTTTGATGTCTTTCTTTCCTGTCACCAGAGCAACCGTCGCTCCGGCGCCGGCTCCCACGGGACCGCCGATCAGCGCGCCCGTTCCTCCGCCAGCCAGGGCGCCAATCAAGGCTCCCCCGGCGGCCGAGCCGCCGATCCATTCCCAGTTGCGCATCTTGTGGTCCCGTCCAATCCTCGGGTGCGAAATGGTGCGGACATCGTAGTTCCGTCCGTTCACGTCCACGGTCTGCAGCGCAAGCTGCAACCGCGCCCGGCCCTTCAACCTTCCGGATTGTCGCGAGTCCACTACCAACCCCTCAGCGTGGGCGCCCTGGGGGATCACTATCTTGCCGTCTATGACCACCGGTTGGGAGACCGTTGCATCGAAGTGGTCTCCCGGTCTGCTCTGGTTGGTCGCCAGAGCCTGGTCCAGAGTTACGTGAATTGCCGTGTGCTCCGGCAGCATCACGGGGTCGGATCCGTCTCGCAATGTGGCCGCTGACACCGTCAGTGCCGCTGCGAGCAGGATCGCGCCCCCTATCATAAGGTAGTGCCGTTTGTTCAAACGCATGTGCACCTCCCACCCTAAAAATAGGCACCATTCACGCCTTCTGCGGCTCTCCCAAGGTGTTCAAAATAAATGGGATAAACTTTTTCCCGCTCCCACCGGATGGCAATTCCTTCAGCGGCGATATAATTTTGAAGTACTGCAAGTACCAGAAGCAAGATCGCCCCGGCAAACAGTTTGAAACGAATTGCCGTGACGACAACGCCGCAACTCTTCATTGTTTACAAGCCGGCAGCTCCCGATTCTTCTTCCGCCACAAGTTGCCCGCTCGAACGGATTTCGCGGCAGCTCATTCAACAATTCTGCCCGCCTTGCGTTGCTCCATTTCTTTCCCTGTGCTAGCATCCGCCTCGTCAGGAGACCGGACCAGGGACGATTCAAGCAACCTTCGCCCCCGCCCCACGGGGACCCAGGTGCAGCGGCCACGTTCTCCTCCCTCAGTTCCAACTTACCAGGCGCCGGCCCGCGCCCGAATTCTTCCGCACGGACCTCGCCTTCTGGAGGTTTGCATGAAGAGCTATCTCACCAAGGACATTCGAAACGTTGGCATTGTCGGCCACGGCGGCACCGGGAAGACGCAACTGGTGTCGTCGTTGCTCTTCACCGCGGGAATGACTCCGCGGTGGGGAAAAATTGCGGACGGCAGCACCACGACAGATTGGGACGAAGAAGAAATCGCACGAAAAATTTCGATTCAAACCGGACTCGCGCACGCCGAATGGCCCGCCACTCCCTCGAGCCCTTCTGGTTCGTCCGACAAAGTAAAAATCAATTTCATTGATCTCCCCGGCTATTCCACTTTTATTACCGAAGCGAAGGCCTCGCTGATCGCGGCAGATGCCGCGCTGATCACCGTGGATGCGCACGTCGGCTCGCAGGTCACGACGGAAAAAGTTTGGGATTACTGCACGGAGTACGACATTCCGCGGGCTTTCGTGCTCACCTGGATGGACCGCGAGCTCTCCAGTTTCGAACGCTCGATGGGATCGCTGCAGGAAGTCTTTGGCCGCAACGTAGTCTCCCTCCAAATGCCCATCGGCAGTGAAAAAGGATTCCGCGGCGTCGTCGATCTCGTGGCCATGAAAGCGCACATCTACAAGCCCGACGGTGACGGCAAGCCTTCGATCGAAGAAATTCCCGCCGCGCTCGCGGATGAAGCGAAGGAAGCCCACGAAAAACTTGTCGAGATGATCGCCGAAGGCGACGACGAAATGATGGAGGAATTTTTCCGCGAAGGCACCATCCCCATCCACGACCTCATTCCCGCCGTTCGAAAGGCCATCGTTGCGGAAAAAATATTTCCCGTGCTGATGACTTCCGCGATCCACAACATCGGCACCGCCAGCCTGCTCACTTTTCTTGCCGACGTTTTCCCGCATCCCGATGAGCACGCCCAAGTCGGCTTCAAAGAGCCCGGCAGCAAGGGGGACCGAGTCGAGCGCAAGTACGACGACAGCCAGCCGCTTTCCCTCTTTGTGTTCAAAACGCTTTCCGATCCTTTCACGGGCCGCATTAACTATTTCAAGGTAAAGAGCGGCGTGCTGAAAAATGACGCCACGCTCATCAATTACGATCGCAATCTTCCGGAACGCTTCCAGCACATTCAGGCTGTTCAAGGCAAACAGCTCACGGAAGCGGGGGAGCTTCACGCGGGAGACATCGGCGCGATCGCCAAACTAAAGGAAACGACGACCGGGGAAACTCTGGGCGACAAAGCTTCGCCTATCTATTACTCGCCCGCGCAACTTCCCGAGCCTTCCATCACTTTCGCGATTGAGCCGAAAACCCGCGCGGACGAAGACAAAATCGGAGTCTCGATTCATAAAATCCTCGAGGAAGATCCCGCGCTGCGCTTTTCACGCGATCCGCAAACGAAAGAATTTCTGCTGGCCGGTTCCGGCCAGCAACACATTGAAGTTGTGGTGGCCAAACTCCACAAGCGCTACCACGTCGACCTCACGTTGAAGCCGCCCAAAGTTCCCTACCGCGAAACGATCCGCGGCAAAGCCGACGTTGAAGGCAAGCACAAGAAACAATCCGGCGGCCACGGCCAGTTTGGCGTCTGCCGCATCAAGATGGAGCCGGTCGAACGCGGCAAAGGCGTCGAATTCGTCGACGACGTATTTGGCGGCGCCATCCCGAAGAACTGGATTCCGTCCGTCGAAAAAGGAATTCGCGACGCCGCTGCCCGCGGTTTTCTGGCGGGATTCCCCGTAGTGGACTTCCGCGCCATCCTCTATGACGGCAAATATCACGATGTCGATTCGTCGGATATGGCATTCAAGATTGCAGGTTCACTGGCTTTCAAGGAAGCCATGAAGCAGGCGCGTCCCGCGCTACTCGAGCCCGTCATGCACGTGGAGGTCTATGCGCCGGATCATTATTCCGGAGACCTGATGGGCGACCTCAGCGGCCGCCGCGGGCGCATCGCCGGCAGCGAAAGCCGCGGCCACAACGTGATCATCAAGGCGCAAGTACCGCTCGCGGAAATGCTAACTTACGCCAACGACCTCATTTCAAAGACGCAAGGGCGCGCCACGTATTCGATGGAGTTCTCGCACTACGACTATGTGCCCAACGAACTTGCGGAAAAAGTCATCGCGGCACACAAGGCCGCGCATGGCGAACAGCTGGTCGAAGAAGAAGCCTAACCGGTTGACCTGCCCGACTGGACAGGGAGTACAAATGCAAAAAGTTAATGTTCAAGTAGGCACACCACTGCACGACAATATTGCTTTAGTTCCGTACCTTCCCATAGCATAAAAAAGTTCGAGCCTCCGGGTGGAATTGCCTCTTGAGGCAGTTTTGTCCTCGTTCCCGTCGCTTGCTCGATCATGCCCAGGTGATTGCCGCGAACACCACTGGGTGAAGCCAAGTTTTTAGAGAGTTGGCGGCAGTTTGTCCATCACAGGCCAGTACTAGGAGTAATGAAGCGCTTATGAAATCCTCACTGAGATTCTCTTTTCTTGTATCCCTCTTGTTGAGCTCGGTTCTTCTCGCCGCCTGCAGCGGCTTGCCAAAGTCCAGCGGAGGCGGAGGCGGAGGGGGAGGCGGAGCCGCAGGTCCTTTCACCATCGGCGGCACGGTCAGCGGCTTGGCGGCGGGCGGATCCATGACGCTGCAAAATAACGGAGCCGAGAGTCTGACAGTTTCCGCCAATGGCCCTTTTGCATTCAAGACCGCGATTGCCGCCAACATGCCTTATTTGGTTACGGTTTCTGTGCCCCCCGCCACGCCACCTCAGACCTGTACAGTGGCTGGTGGCAGTGGCGCTGCGACAGCCAACGTCACCACCGTCGTTGTAACGTGCACCGTAGGCACCGAGGCCATCGGCGTAACGGTCGCCGGACTTACCGGCAGCGGCCTGGTTCTGCAAAATGGCACCGAGTTCCTTACGATAACCGGGACCACCACTACTACCCAGTTCAAAACCGCCATCCCCTTCGGTCAAACCTACAATGTCACTGTTTCAACCCAGCCGATCAACCCAGCGCAGACCTGCACGGTCACCAACGGCAATGGCACATCCACGTCAGGCGTCGCCATCAATGTTCAGGTTACCTGTTCTCTTGGAACGCTTTCCATCGGAGGCTCGGTTTCCGGATATTCCGGAGGTACCGGTTTTGCATTGCAAAACAACGGTGGCGACACTCTAGCGATTACGAAGAATGGCGTGTTCACTTTCCCGACACTCATCCCTGTCAACGGAGCCTATAAGGTTACGGTTTCCGGGCAACCTTCCGGTCCCAACCAGACCTGCACCGTGAGCTTGGGAACGGGGACGGCCACAGCCAATGTTACTAACGTTTCGGTGGTATGCCCGGCTGTCTTCCATCCCATCAACGTCAGCGTCGTGGGAGTATTGGGCACCAATGGCGCGATGCAGTTGCTGGACAATGGCGGCGACAATCTTTTGACACCCAAGAATGGCGACTACGTTTTTGCCACGCCCATTGCTCACGGCAGCGCCTACGACGTCACTCAGTTCGTCGCACCAGGCACGCAAAGCGAAGGTTGCATCATTTGGGGTTTTAGCGGCACTGCCCTCTCCACTCCGGTTAACCCCATCCCGCTTGTCGATTGCGGTCACAATGATTGGACGTGGATGGATGGCACCAATGTGGTCGATCAATTTGGCAAAACTCCGCAAAGTCCTCTGCCTCCAACGCTACCTCCTCCGCCAGCACCGGGCATCCTCACACTGTCTCCAGTCTCAGGCTTTCCGGGGACACCGGTGACGATCGCCGGAGTAAGCTTTGGAGCGACTCAGGGGACGAGCACGGTCACTTTCAATGGGGTCATTGCGGCAGTGACAAATTGGAGCGCTACTAGTATCACGGCCATAGTGCCCGTCGGAGCTACTTCCGGAAGCGTGATTGTCACGGTTGGAGGGTTGGCCAGCAACGGAGTGAACTTCGCGATACCAACGTGTCCCCCGCCAATCAACGACACCCCAGGAGGGAGTCAGTATTCATCCACTTGGACCGACAACAACGGCAACCTCTGGCTCCTGACTGGTGTTGGATTCACGAGCACGACTTCACCACCACCTTCGACCTTGCCAGGATATTTCAACGAGCTGTGGGAATTCACCGGAACTGCCAATTACGGTGGCAGTTGCGGGAATCTCTGGACGATAGTGACGTCTTCAGGCTCCACCCCTCCAGGGCGCTGGGGCGCAGTCACCTGGACCGACCCTGCCACCGGCCACCTTTGGCTATTCGGAGGCCAGGATGGTTCTTTGGCCTTCCGGAACGATTTGTGGGAGTTCGACATTGTAACGAAAACATGGACGCCGCACGGCGGCGGTTTCAACCAGCCGGGTGTCTATGGCACTCAGAACGTGCCCTCCGCCAGCAACTTGCCAGGCGGGCGCTGGGGAGCGAGTGCCAGACTCGATGCTTCCGGCAACGTTTGGTTGTTTGGAGGATTTGGCTGCGACTCGACGGGACCCAACTGCTCCAATCTCTTGCTGAACGACCTCTGGAAGTATAGCGGCGGGCAATGGACCTGGATAAATGGTTCCATTACGGGTAATTCGGCTGGCTCCTACGGCACCCAAGGCTCTACAGCCGGCACGAATCAACCTCCGGGTCGTCAAGCATCCGTCGCTTGGATCGACAACACTGGGAATTTCTGGATGTTTGGTGGATTCACTAGCGGCACAAACGGCTTCAATGACCTGTGGAAGTTCGATACCGTAACTACTAATCAATGGACCTGGGTGAGCGGATCCAAGGGGGCAACCAATACTCCCGGAAACTACGGTACCCAAGGCCTTGCGGCTGCTACCAACGTGCCCGGCGCTCGGTGGCTTTCCGCAGCCTGGAGCGACGTCCACGGTAACCTCTGGCTGTTCGGTGGTCAAGGCTACGACGCCACCGGCAACGGCTCGCTCGGCGACCTTTGGACGTACACCCTCGACACTACCACCGATCCGGGAAACCCGGCAAAACTTGCGTTGAACCAGTGGACTTGGATTAAAGGACCCAATGCTGTCAGCCAGCCGGGTATTTACGGTAAACCTGCCGACCCAGCGCTCTGGCCCCATGTGACGAACAACCCCGGAACCCGCTGGGCTCCGTCTTACTGGACTACCACTCCAGCGCAAAGTGGGGAGCAGACGTTCTGGATGTTTGGCGGCGAGGGCTTAGATGCAACAGGATCAAATGGAAGCGGCTTTAGGCTTCTCAACGACCTGTGGCGCTATTTGCCATATCCGTGATTCTTTTCGCGAATCTTCTCTTCTAAACCGACGAACGCCGGAGGCTCCGCATGGGTCTCCGGCGTTCTCGTCTCTACTCCGTGCATTCTCGCCTATACGTTCTGATTACTCCGCTGTAACTTATTTTTTCTAAATTCTCATCCCGTGATCGCCAAAGCCTGCCGCATGGCCGACGCCGTGGCTCTCGGCGAAGCCGATGAAACTTGGCCAAAAATCGTCGCCGATGCTGAACGCGGCCACAACGTGATCATCAAGGCGCAGGTACCGCTCGCGGAAATGCTAACTTACGCCAACGACCTCATTCAAAGACGCAAGGGCGCGCCACGTATTCGATGGAGTTCTCACACTACGACTATGTGCCCGACGAACTTGCAGAAAAAGTCATCGCGGCACACAAGACCGCTCACGGCGAACAGCTCGTCGAAGAGGAAGCCTAGCCTCTTTTCTTTTGTCGTTTTTCACAAGCGCGGTTCCCGGCAGAAGGTCAGGGCCAGAAGGCTACGCCGCACTGGCGGCCATGTGAGTCCAGTTACTTATTTTGCAATCAAGGTTTTGAATTTTCTAACCACCTCGGCGTGAAAGTGGTATCTTCGAGGCGAGTTTGTTGGCCACTTCCACAGCCCCTACTACAACAAACCTTTAGATCGCGGCTTGTCCGGCCCAGGACCAAAGAACGCTTTCTAAATGGAGACGACTGCATGCGCATATTGCTGTACAACCCCGATAATGGGGTCACGCGTAATTTCATGCCCCATCTCTGGATGTTTCTTCTGCAATCGCTGACTCCCGAAGGCCACGAAGTGGTGCTGATTGACGGCAACGCGCAGCCCATGGATGAAGCAGGCATCGCCCGCTACGTGCGCGAGCAAAAAATCGGACTTGTCGGCATCGGGGCGATGACACGCATGATCGCCAAAGCCTACCGCATGGCGGATGCGATCCGCGCGGTCGGTGTGCCGGTGGTGATGGGCGGACCTCACGTCACCGAAGAAGCCGACGAAGCGCTTGGCCGAAACGGAGGACCGCGCCATGCCGATGCGGTGGCGCTCGGCGAAGCCGATGAAACCTGGCCAACGATCGTGAGGGACGCCGCAAGCGGCCAACTGAAAGATATTTACGCTCCAGTGGATGCCTTTGGCCAGGAAAGCAAACCCAGCCTCAAGGAATATCCAGCGATTCCGTGGGACAAGATAAATCTCGCCCAGTTCAATTTGGTTCCCAAAATAGCCAAGCGCACGCTTCAGCGGATCGGCGACGGCTGGGGGACATTTCGCATCATTCCGATGGAGTCCGGGCGCGGCTGTCCCTATGGCTGCGAGTTCTGCACGGTAACTGGATTTTTTGGCGACTCCATCCGCTTTCGCACCAACGAAAGCGTGGTGAATGAGCTGCTCCTTCTGAAAGCGCGGGCCAAGAGCGAGGGCGGCCAGATCGCGGTGTTCTTCATCGACGACAATTTCGCCATCAATATCAAGCGCACGAAGTCGCTCCTGCGTGACATTATCGCCGCCGGGGCCCAGGTTCACTGGGTGGCGCAGATCAGCGCCAATCTCCTGCGCGACGAAGAACTCGTGGACCTCATAGCCGCTTCAGGAGGCAAGTGGGTCTTTATCGGCATGGAGTCCATCGATCCGACGAACCTTGCCGACGTCAACAAAGGATTCAACAAGCCGGGCGAATACGCCGCCGTGCTGGAGAGGCTCGCCCAGCGCAACGTATACGCCATCACGTCATTTATTTTTGGCATGGACAACGACACCGTAGGGGTCGCGGAGCGCACGCTGAAAGAGATTCGCACCTGGCCGGCGGGACTGCCCATTTTTGGGCTGCTTACGCCTTTGCCCGCGACGCCACTTTACAAACGTCTGGAAGCCGCTGGACGCTTGACGCGGCCCAAGCACTGGCAGGAATTCATTCCGTTTGCGATGGCCCATACGCCGCTAAAGATGACCATCGCCGAAGCGCACGCCGAGGTGAAAGCCGGCTGGGGGGCTGCCTACAGCCCGGAAGCCATGGCGCAAGCGGTTGATTCACTCAAGGACAAGCCCCTGGGCTATCGCATCAATATTTTCATCGCACGAATGTGCTTCCGTGGAATTTATTTCCCGCAAATGGGGCCATTGTCCTGGCTGAAATTGATTTATCAAAATCGCCACACCATTTCGCACCTAGTC
>WNFP01000493.1_pt1 | contig 35853 bp, 47 predicted proteins | sample 5400201 | NCBI WGS metagenome assembly WNFP01 (sample SAMN13153355, study PRJNA577476) | soil metagenome | isolation source: 115 cm saprolite under Madrone tree | place: USA:California | collected 2016-06-14 | reverse complement strand
ACGGTTACGAGTAATAACTCCAAACAGGTAAGTAGATTTTAATTTCTCAACATCTACTAGTGGTTCTGTTTTTTTACTTACTTGATTTTCAAATATGAGACCATTAGTAGTCCCTTTAATAACTTGAGTAGGCATTAACAAACTCCGTCAAACGTAATTTTACTAATAGAATTATATGACATCCCCGTGCGTATATCCGTAGTATCGCCTAAAAAATCTAATAAAACTTTAAAATTTTGACCTACTAGATTGGTAGAATCAGTACTATTTAAATTCACTTTCCAAAACGAGCGATCATCTGGATTAAACATCATAGACGCCGTTTTAGTGTTAAAAGTGCCATCGCTATTTTGAATTACCACGGTACAGGTCGCCATTGTTCCTGGCACTATTCTATTTCCAGTTTGTGGATCAAATATTTGAAAACGAATAGAGAATACGTCCCCGGGGACGTATTCTTTTATTTCTTCAAAACTATAATTATTCAACGTGGCTTGATCGTTTACTAATTTTATGGCGATCATTTAATCTCCCTTGATAGTCATAATACATAAATTATATCAAGTTCGACTTTACTATTTGAATAAAAGAAGTATAGTTGCAATGCCACCGCCAACCAAGGCTATCCACATGATATATTGAAAGATGACTTTTTTAATTTTGTGAGGTGTTTCTAGATTTTCTACTCTGACTTTTAGTTTATCGTGGGCGCCTGCTAAAGCTTCCCTACGTTCTTTTTCGTTTTTAATAGCTTCCCTATTTTGAACGGTACCTTCTATATGCTCGTCTAGTAATTTATTTTGTCTCTGGTCTTCTACTTCTATAGAGGATAGTCTCATGTCCATGACATCCTGCTTAGCCTCAATTCTGGCTGTTCTTTCCCCTACTTCTGACAGCTTGTCCATAATAGCTATAAATTTGTTATCGTCCATATTTCCAACTATTTTTTATTATATTAAAGTTCACTATATTATTTTATCACTTTTAACTATAGTTTTTATTAGTTAAACTACATTAATTTTTTAAAGAAAATCCCTTAGAAATCAGGAAATTATATACATCCGTAGGAGTCGACACTTCAGGGTCTATATCGTCAGATTCTAAAACAAAATGATCTATAATTAATGAACAAAATTTTGAACATACAAGACTCTTCTCTCCATCTGAGAATATATTCTTTATTCTTTTTCTAAAAATACCCGCTAACTTAACTAAACAAATACCAATTATAGTCTTAACTCCGTACGGTTTCCCCAGCATATCTATTGAGAACTGAATAGCTTGTAGTCTATTAGTATCACTAATAGGAACTTCAAATTCAGAACACACTTTTTCAGTTAGATCAAACTCTGAAGCACTTATGCAATTAACTACTAGCCCACTAGCTTGATAAATTATCCATCTTTTGGCATAGTCATCAAATATTCTTATATACGCGTGAGAAAATTTACTACCATCTACTAAACGTATTAGCGTACTAAACACATTAAAACTTTTAGGGGTCGAAAATCCAATTACTATGTTGTTCATGTTATAAATACCTTTATTGTCTATATATTTCAAAAACTATCGAAAGTTGCTCTTGCAGTCCGGGAGGGTGCAGAAGTATCAGTCTGATTTTACTGGTATGGAATGTTGCGTTATAACTTAAAAGTTTTGTAACTCTACCGTCTACCGAGTAAACATTTCCCGGAGTTAAATATTTAAGATTTATTCCACCCGCCATCTCTTTAGATCCTCCGACAGAAGCTGGAACATCTGGCGCCGCTATGATCCATAGCCTTAAGTCGCCAGTTATTGTTTGTGCGGTCCTCAGTTCTCCTCCTATAATTTCATAATCTACGTTTGGCTCAAAATCTAATACGGTCTTAACTATTGTATTGTTTATAGAATTATCGCCTGGATCTGGAGTGGTAACTATATTATTATCTATGTCATACGTGCTTATGATTCCCCAACCCCTATTGGTTTTGCCATCTGACAATTTACAATATAAATTACCGCCAACAACAGAAGTGGTAAATTCAGTAGATATTGCGCCGTAAGTCCATCCTTTTTTGGCGGCTTTAACCCTAACTATTTCGGCACCATCCACATCAATTTGGGCGATTGAGATGTCCGATTTATCTTTAAAATTCGCTTCAAAGTCCAATTGATCGGGTCCGCCGTCTTGGCATATTAGGCATTCATACTGAAATGGGTTGTCTACGGCAAATATACGATAAAATCCACCTCCATTGTCTAAAAATCTATAGGGAAGTCCTCCATCAATTATTAAAGATTTTAATTTTGTCCAGGTAAGTCCTAAATCTGCCATAATTATTCCTCTGTAAATTCAATAGAAATGTTTATAGAGCCGCCAACTACCGTTTGCGCTTGTAAATTTACAGATAGAGATTGAGCCACACCTCGTAAGGTTGGTTCTTTCCCGTCATCGCCCCAAGTCCACACTTGCTGGGTTGGGTCGGCGGTGGCCGAAGCGGTAGATAAGAATATTTTTTGTGATTTTAGGTTGCCTACTAAAGTTCCAGTAGTTGGATTGGCTGTGTAGGTTACTACCGTGGCCGTAGCTGCGGCATCGTTGGAATCGTGTGGAACTAGGGTTAAGGCGGTAGATGTTCCGGTGTTTGCGGTAGATCGTTTTAATACCACTATATTTATTATACCTGCAGTAGTTTGGGTTGCACTAACCTCTATTTTTGTAATTTTAATAGTTTTTGTAGCAGATCCATTTATGGTCAAAATATCAGTAGCCGCCGCAGCTGGCGCCAATCCAATAGTAGTTGCAGAGTACGTGGCTTTAGCGCTATCTGCTGCGAAAGCATCAACTGCCAATCTCCCAGCAGCAGAAACGGTGGCTCTTCTCCATCCAAATGTCCCATCCGAAATGGCAATATTATTGGCACCTGCATCCCCAATAGCAGCAAATGCCACAGCCAAAGTTGGGGTACCAGAAGGGGTTGCTCCATTTATACTATGGTATCTAACTGGTAAAGTTTCATTATCAGGACTAGACCCGACAATGGTAGTAGTGGCCACCGATATATTATCTATATAGAACACAGCTTTATCTGATCTGTATTCCATGATATATAGATGTCTTTTTCCATCTACGGGAATAGTTAACGCTATAGAACTTATTTTGGTTCCTGAGGCATACACAACCGCATTGAGAGTGCCAGTCGTATCGATTTCAAACCCAGCAGCATCCGTTAATGGATTTGCGGTAGTATTCGTTCCTGCGGACCCTAAACCAAAAAATCTGTGATTACCGGTAACTATCGTAGTAGTTTCTAATGTTAATACTGAATTAAACACTAGTGGCACTGCCGCCCTATGGGCAAAAGTCGCCTGAGAGAAAAGAGTTGCAGCATTATTTGCAGTGGACCCTACCGTAAAAGTGGCGGAACTTGTAGCTGAAGATACGGTACCGGTTCCAACGTTGACATTAGTCCATCTATTTGTTGTATCTAGCGCCCCGTCAAACTTATCAGAGAAAACATCGGTAGGATCTTTGTTTACTCTAAGTCTTCCGTATGAACTGGCATTAATTGAGGTTCCGCTGTTATCTTGTAATTGAGCCTTAACAATGCTTGTATTGGTTAAGGGTGTTACTAAAACCTTAGCTTCGTTAGACGCGGTGTAACCTTGAGTATTGGTACCGTCGCCCGGTCTAACGAATGCTCCGTTGGCGTTAATATTTCCGGCAGGCATTACGTTGCCCGAACCATCTACTATTTGAGATTTCTGAGTGCCGTTGGTTTGAATTGTGGAAGTGGATGCTAATGCGGGAAGCGGAAGAGACGCAGCGCTTATAGGTTGCGTAGTTCCAGACGAATCTGTTCTTAAGGCGCCCAAGGTAGTTAGAGACACGGGACTTGTTTGTCCCGTAGTATATGCGGGAGATGCCGTTGTAACGGCTCCCAATTGTAACTCTCCAGTTTGGCCTGAAGTGGTTGAGCCTTGGGCAACGGAAGATGCGGCTATAGCGGCTAGGGACGTATTGCCAGTAGTTTGAAGAGCGCTAGTTGCAGCTCCGGCAGGTAGCGGCAAAGATGCGGCACTTATGGGTTGTGTCGTAGCGCTTCCATCCACTTTAAAAGCGTTTGTGTTTTGAGGAGTATCTTTTATAGATACCCTTAGTAACCCGGAGGTATCTAATGATACTGGACTAGTTTGAGCATTCGTGTAAGAAGGGGCGTTTGTTGTAACCGCTCCTTGATTTAACGAGCCCTTTTGCCCAGACGTAGTGGAGCCTTGCGATAATAAAATACCGTTAACGGAAGTATCTAAAGCCAATCCATTGGTGGTGCCTATATTGGAAGTTATTGTTCCGGAATCTACAATTACGTGTCCGATAACTGCCGTGGAGGCATCATTTATAACGTGTCCAATTACATTAGTACCAGAAGGGATTGGTGAATTTGGAGATAAAGCAACAACTAAAGATTTGTCGGTTCCTACCGCAGCGGTGTTTATTGGCTTAACGGCAACGGCGCCATTAACTGAGTCACTTATATATATAGGCCAAGAATTACCTAAAGTGTTGGGTGCCCCCTGTGCCGCATTGGTATTGGGCGTTCCATTTATCATCACGTCCATTGATCCGTTGGTCATGGCCTGCGAACTTACTATGCCAGAAAATCCTTGGCTGGTTGCCAAAGATACTACTACTGTACCTGAAGTAAAAGCGCTGCATCTAACTCTAAATTGTTGTATGGCGCTAACGTTAAAAAATACTTGATCTGGTACAGTTATAGATCCCATATTATTTAGAGAGGTATTGCTTACTCCGAACCATGTGAACCAACTAGTGCCATCTAGCGTTGCTTCGAAAGTTAACGTAGCTACGAACGTACCGGTCGCAGTCATTATCAAAGAAGAAGTTCCTACAGTATTTATAGGTACGGTTTGGCCACTTGCGGTTACGCTATTGCTTAAAGATGTTTTATCGGGTAAAAAGGAGTTTAGGCTACCGGACGTAGAGTTTAACGAACCTCCGGCACTATCTTGAATTCTATTTGTCCATGTTCCACTTTGGGTAGATAGTATATTGGAATCATTAGATACCGTAACTCGTGGAATTCCACTTCCCCCGGTTCCGGTTCCCGTAGATATGTTATTGCCACCAATTTGAGATACGTTGGTAATCCATGGAGAAGATCCTGTAACTCCTTGATCTACTTTGCCTAAGGTATTTGCTCCGGCAGGCAAAGCACTTGTGATTGATCCCAAAGTCGTAATGGCGGATAAGGTACTGGCGGGTTTTAAAAGAGAGTTTATCGAAGAGTCTAAAGCTAGACCGTTAGTGGTTCCTATGTTGGAAGTAACCGTACCAGACACGGGTTGGGTTACTGCTGATCCATCAACCTTTATGGGAATCATAGATGCAATACCTTGGATGGAAATCACGTCGGCAGATGCCGTACCGGCAGTACCAAGTGCCGGTTGTTTTGCAGAGGTAGAGGCGCCAGACGGTAGAGGTAGAGATATGGCACTTACTGGCTGGGTAGTTCCGCTGCCATCTACTCTAAGTCCACCAGCGGTGTTTAATGATAAAGGGTTTGTCTTTGCGGTTGTATAGCTGGGAGCTGACGTAGTAACTGCGCCTTGAATAAGGCTACCATTTTCTCCTGAGGTGTTTGATCCTTGAGCCACTTGAAGCCCTGAAACTGTTGCGTCTAATGCAACTCCGTTCGTGGTTCCAATATTTGCGGTTATGCTTCCAGATACCGGCTGCGTATGGGCAGATCCATCGACTAACATTGTTCCGGTACCGGCATTTGCAGTAACTGTTCCACTTACCGGTTGGATAAAGGCTGACCCATCTACGCTTACTACTCCGGTCGAAGATACTTTTACGGCCCGTAAATTAGTACCATCAGATCCGCCGACCTGTGTGGCTTGAGCAGGTACTGGAGAACCATTAGCGCCATTTGCGGGACTGGTTTCAGTAACTGTACCCGTGACAGGAATTGGGGTAGCACCTGCTATACCTTGTACAGTTATTACGTCTACCGAAGCTGTACCAGACGTACCTATTGCTGGCTGCTTTACGCTAGTAGCTGCTCCAGTCGGAAGCGGCAACGAAGAAGCTGTGACTGGTTGAATGGACGCACTAGCGTCAACTTTAACAGCGTATCCTTCCACTAAAGCATCCTCAGGATCGTGGTCTACGGTTGTTCCACAAAATGGGTTACATATTATGACGCTGTTTGAGGTTACCCATACCGCCGATACCGTAATTCTACCTATATCTCCCTCTTGTCCTGCTTGAAACCCCAAATCAACTTGTATAGTTCCCGAATTGGAATTTATATTTGAGCTACTGGATGGTTGTAATTCTATTCTCATTTTATACCGCTATCGAAATTGACAATTAAACCAACAATTACTTAAACCTATAGTTTTTATAGGCCCCGTGGAGCTATTACAAACAACTACTCCGGTCGAAAAAAATCTTCCAAATTTGTCAGAAGAATATGAAAAATTACTTAAAGCTTTAGCTATAAAAATAACAGTGGGAATAGATCCATCTGCAGGAATTACGGTAGAATTATGTATTTGTATAAATTGATCCGATGAAAGAGAATTATACCCTGTAATCGAATATATAGTACCTGGTGACTGTTTTACTAATCTGCTGGATTCATACACTATAGAATCTGAATTTATAGGAGAGAACTCTGGAGTGTCGTCCGGAGTCTCTTTGGTGGGTACCGAACCAGAAGAATCTATTTGTAATCTATTAATTCCGTTACCAACTTGTATAGCATCTGGCAGGGTGTCTGGGGTTCCGTCATTACTTTTATCTGTTAGCCTGCGAACCGTAGTAGTTATGGACCCTGCGAACGATACTGGAACGGGATTTAAGGTATCGTATCTATTGCCAAATTTATCTACAGCCGACGTTCTAATGGCTACAGTAGGTTCTTCGTCGTAGGCGGCTCTTATGACATCGTAGTGACTTATTGGAACTCTATTTTGAAAATCTGCTGAAATTTTAGCGTTATCAGATACTAAAATAGTAGTTAGATTTATATAATTATCTACTACAGCGCCGCCTTTGGGTCCAACCAAAAGAGTCGTGGTAGATAACACTTGCTTAACTTCAATATCTACTATTGGACTATGGGTATCTGAGAATATTCTAACTTTTTGTTTGACTTTAAAAATAGACGTGTTGGCTATAGTAACTAAACCACCACTAGTACCGTTAGCTATAAAAGCTTGAGGAGGTACCTCAATAAAAGACTTTTCTATCATTTTTAAACCCAAGTTCCGACTTAACTATAGTTAAACCCACCACCCACGCGGCTATGGTAATTGTATCTTGGGTTGACTAAACTATTCCCCTGAGCACCTCATGAATCTTTGTAAGCAAATATTTGTTAATATCTCTAAATTTTTTATATTGAGAACTTAAGTAAACTCGCTCTAAATCCATACAATTTGTCTTCTCGTCTAAGAACCTAAGAGTTACTATTTTTCTATTTGGATCTAACTTCTTAACTTCTAATAATTTTATCCCCTCTAGCATTAGAAACGAAGCTAGATCTACGTTCTGAGTATCAAAAATTCTAGCCTCTTTTAAAACTTCCATTTTAGAGTTTACCGCTTCCGATAGCGACTTTTTTAGAGTGTTCTTCTTCTAATTTAGAAGCTCTTTCTAACTTTTCTTTAGTTCTAGCGTCTCTTTCAGCTTTACGTTTTGAAATTTCTGCAGATCTTTGTTGCTGTAGCGCCTCTTTTTCTTCCTTACGTTTATCTAAAACCTCTGAAGGCGACTTATTTATGGTAGTTACTTTAGCTGGAGATTCTTCTTTTTCTCCTTTTTTTAAACCTAGGTGGTTATATCCAGCTACAGTGCAACACGTATCTATATAAAAGGATCCAATATTATTTTTAAAATTAGTTGTGTTCTGACCGCATTTACATTTAACTTTAAAAGGTCTATCTTGCGACATCTGACTCTCCTATAGTAGAATTAACATAATTTATGGCGTATTGAGTAATTAATTTTACCCTATCTTCATCGGCACAGTCAACCGTTATATACGGAATTTGATGATTAGTTAGAAACGACTGTATTTTTCCATCAATTACTTTAGCTTGATCTTCAGTCTCGTATCGCCCTTTTGGATTAAACGGCTTTTTTCTAGTTAAAAGAAAGTTCAAGTGTACAACTCCCATTGCCAAAGCAGTAGCCATATCTATGAGAACTTGACTTTTTATTGAATCGTGACCACTATAATGAAGTTGATAAATTGGGCATAGTAGAAGTGGTGAATCAGTAACCACATAATCGACTTTGCCGTAGAGGGCTGATTCTCGTTCAATCTGGTGGCCGTACAAAGTACCTTGACCGAACGGTCCTACTGGTTTTCCTTGCCATGCCCATTCTTTAACGAATTCTCGAACTAACTCAGTATCTTTACCCTTAAGTTTAAGATCTCCAAAAATAAGGGCTGCGGTAGTAGATTTACCTAAACCAGATCCACCTAACAGATTGATTACGACAGTTTTCATAATATCTCCTAAACCAGATCCACCTAACAGATTGATTACGACAGTTTTCATAATATCTCCTATTTATATAAATTAAATCCAGAATCTATTTTCTGAGTGTTCTAACATATAAGATTTAGCGTCTTGTAACTTTACTATAAGAGCGTCTATAGATTCAACATTTGAAAACGCTAATCTCATTATTAATGAGCTATCTACTTTAGTAGCAACTGGTAAATCCTCTCCAATTTTAGACTTAGGGCACGCTTGAATATCTATATACACCTTATTACTGATAGTAGGTTTCGCCGTTATGGCTATGGTTCCATGGCCTAACTTAGCCGTAGCTAATCTACCGTCAGGCGTAAATTTACTAAAAATTATCATAATGATCCTCCAAAGTTAATATATAATCAGTATCACCCATCATGATTTTTATGAGTATAGCATACTGCGGTATCATCCCCATCATCAGTAGGTTCTGGGTCTTCAGCTATAGTTAATTTAGTACCGTCAGTACACGTCAACTGTGAGGACCCGCTAGAGAATTGAGTAGAGGGAGGTACCTTAATAACAGAACAACTAGTTCCAGCTGGTCCTGTAGGACCATTCGCTCCTGTTTTACCGCAGCCTACTAACAAAACGCATAAAATAAGTAAATTTTTCACTTTTTTCCTAACTGAGCTAGTATCTTAGCTCCTTGTTTCTGGGCAGAACGCCCGTTACCATTAAGTTTATCATATTTTTAAATTAATTTGGTATTTCGCGATCTTCTAATTGAAGACCTATAAGCATGTCAAATAATTTGTCAGTTTCATTTTTTATATAACAAGACTTAATAAACAGTTTGATCGCAGGATAACGAATCATTAGATTAATCATTGTTACCACCCCCATAAACAAATCATAACTTAACTATCAAAAAAGGTACACCTTAAAGTATCTGTCTAATTATTAGACATTTTAAACGCGTTTACTAACATAAACTTAGTTGATATGTTTAGTGTTAATCCTGGAGGTTTAAATGACATTAAATTTAGCTAAAGTATTTGAGGAAAAACCAGAAGAATTATCGTCCCATCCTATGGACGGAGGAGGGGGTACTCACGACGATGAGTTAGTTAGTGTAACTGTGTATATAGCCCTTAACGGGTATACTGTAAATTATACGTATACGGACATGACTGAAGAAACTTACGTATTTTTAAACTTTGATGAGGTTCTAGAACAATTGAGAAGTAAACATTGAAAATTTTAGTGTTGGGAATGAACCCTTCAATTTTAGGAGTAAATTCTCCATCTATAAAAAATCTTTATAAATGGTTGGGCGTTTTAGATTTAAAGATAGTTAGCTTTAGTAATATTTATAGCGAATTTGGCCAGTTTAATAACGATAAAGTAGAAAGGAATTATTTGAGTGAGGTTTGCCCAAATTATAATAAAATACTTGCACTTGGCACAAAGGTCGGAGACGTTCTGGATCTTATGCATATTTCTCATTTTAAGCTTCCTCATCCTAGTGGTAGGAATAGACAACTTAATGATTCAAAGTTTATAGAGTCAAAACTCAAAGAATGTAAAAGTTATGTCGGGGGAAACGTATGATATTTTTAGAAGATCTGGGTTTAGATAAGACCAAAAAGGTTGGAATTACTAGCCTTTTATCAAATATCACTCAAAAACCAGGATCTCATAAAGGTGGATGGGCACGTCTATTGAAGTGCCAACTTAACAACCTCGGAATCTCAAACGTATCTATTCTAAATAATAAGAACTCTCTAGACGAATTTGACTACATCATTTTTGATCTTGGAGCTGAGTACTCAGGAACTCTTAATTTATTTGGTGGATTGGATGAAAAGTGTTGGAATAGAGTTTGCGAGTTATTTAAGTTTGAAGGTAAGTTGTTTAGTTGGCGTAACGATCTTCCAGATTTAGTAGGATGTATCAAATCTAGGGCATTGAATAAATCTACTCATCAGATGTTTGTGACTATTTCGTTAGAAAGTCTTACAGATCTTGAAAATAAGTTAAGAAAAACTATTAAATTTGACCACGTCTATAAAACCAACAAACTTCTGATTGGAGATTCTCACGCTCCTTCGGTATGGACTCCTGAATTTGGTATAATTGAGAGGCGGGATGGAAGAACTCTTAAAGGTATGTTAGAACATGAAACGATCCAACGATATATACGAACTATGCCTTATATAACTGAACTTACGGTTCACTGCTCATCTATAGATATTCGTCACCATTTAGCTAGAGAGGAAGACCCAGAATTAGAAACAACTAGATTAGCAGAAAACCTAGTTCGTAGTATATCTACTCTTGGATTGAATAAAGTGACGTTAGTTAGTACCGTTGGTATTGAAGACGAAAGTAGAAAACTTCCCGCTACTGGATTCTTTAAAGGTAGCTCTTTTTACGGATCTTGGGAAAAAAGAAACCTGCTTAGGAATATATTTAATTACACTTTGGAACAAGTTGGTTCCGAATACGGATATGAAGTACTTAAATTTCCTGAGTATTTTTTTGATGAAACTGGTAAAATGAAAATGGAATATCTTGAAATTCCTAAATCAGTACACCTATCACCTGAATATTACAAATGGGATTTAGATAAAAATGTCAAACGTTGGTAATTGTAAAATTTGTAAAAAAGAAATAATATTTAAGTCTAGAGGTTCTAGATCATATGTTAAAGATTTCTGTTCTAATAGGTGTTATGATTTGTCAACTAGAAAAACAAAATTTATTAATAGTTGTTTAGTATGCGAAGCTCCAATTTATTTATGGGAAAGTTCTAAATCTAAGTACTGCTCAGATAAGTGTGCCCTAGTTCCTAGAAAGCAAAAAAAACAACTTAAAAATAAAAGTAGAATTAAAATTTGTAAAACATGTCAAGGTGCGTTTAAGGATTTAGGTAAAAATAATCAAAAAGAATTCTGTAATAGAGACTGTTTAAATATGGGACAGAAAGCTATATCTTACAAATTAGATCCTAATGATTATTTTTTAATGAAACAGCAAAAATGCTGTCCAATCTGTAATAACTCATTTGACACAAAAGCACGAATAGCGTGTTTAGATCACTGTCATAACTCTGGTAAAGTCAGAGCTCTAATTTGTAGAATGTGCAATACTACTCTTGGTCAAGCTAATGATTCTATAGATACGTTAAAGTCATTAATAAAATATTTGGAGTCGTACAAATGAGTCACAATAATCATATCGTTGATGGTAAACATTTAGAATTGGATCGTCTAGGACGAGAGTGGTTCATTGAAACAACTAAGGATTGGATTGATCCACTCGGAACTCCAACCGTTGTAGAACATGACGGAATTATGGTAGTTCGAGATGATTTAATCAATGGATCTAAATGCAGATTTGCAGATATATTGGTTCAGTCAATCAAAGAAGATACCTTAGTCTATGTACAACCTAGAGTCGGACTCGCCGGACAATCAATTCTTAATGTGGCTAAACGCTACGGTAAAAAAGTAGTGTTGTTCATGCCATCCTCTAAAGAAATTAGTTTGCATCAAGCAGTATGTATCGAACGAGGAGCTACTCCTAAATTTAGACGTGTAGCGGCTATGCCTAATTTGAACAGGATTGCGAAAGCCTGGGCTGAAGCTAATGGTGCAAAATTTATACCGCTAGGTTTAAAGCACGAATTAGTGGTTGCATGCGCGGCTAGAGTAGCCATGAACATCACTGAATTTTATGGTAAAACACCTGATGTTTGTTTTGTAGCGACGTCTACTGGAGTATTAGTCAGAGGTCTTCAAATTGGATGGCCCAACACCAAATTTTACGCAGTAACCGTGGCAAGAAATATGAAGACAGGAGAACTAGGAAGAGCCGAACCTATAATTGAACCCGTAGAATTCCAGACTCCAGAACGAAAGATTAATCATCCTCCGTATCCTACAGTTCTTTCGTACGACGCAAAAATTTGGAAGTATACCAAAGAATATAAATCTCAGAATCCTGAAGCACGCGTCTGGGCATGGAATGTCGGATGCGAACCTTTATTGAATGATCTTACTATTATAGATCGTACCGATTCTGCCAGAGCCTGGGGAGAGGTTAGAGACTAATGATTACTGCTATCGGAGATGTCCTACGAGAAGCTTATAAACGCGGTTGGCTTACCACGCGTGACGGAAACATCTCTGTTCGTCTGGGCAATTCATTGTACATCAGTCCTTCTGGGGTCAGAAAAGTCACAGTTATTCCGGAGACTGTTCTGAAGGCCAAAATCAAAAATTACAATCAGACTACGCTAGAGTGGTTGACTGAAAATGTAGGAAAACCGTCAGGTGAATTAGAGATGCATAAGCTATTGCAGACGGTAGACTTCAGCGGAAAGTCAGCCCGTAGTGTGGTTCATCTTCACCCAACGCATATTATCGCAGCAATGCACAGAGGATTTTCACTTCAAGAATTAGCTTCTCAATTTCCAGAAGTAAGTCGGTATACTAGAGTTGGACCTGAAGTTCCGGTATTACCGGTAGTATCACCAGAATTGGCCAAAGCAACTTTTCAAGCTATGACGATCGTTGACCAAGGTGGAGTTAATGAAAAACTAGCTTATGACATCGTCGGTCAAAAAGCTCATGGAGTTTGTGCGATAGGAAAATCACCATGGGATGCATTTGAACATATAGAACGGTTGGAACATATTTGCCAAATTGTATTGGCATCGGGAGTAAGTCCAAATGATAAAGACTGAATTCTTTAATGATTTCGTTGAGTATTATAATAAAGCTGAGATTCTCCAAGAAAAGAATTTAAAATTAGTTCCACCAACGTTTCAAGCCTACGATCCGCTGATGGACAACATCACCATCTATGATACAGTTAATCGACGATTCGCTGGATTTAGTAAGGTCTTGGAAGATTTACATGGAACACGAGATCCAGCTTTCTTATTTCGTTTTGGAAATTATTCAGACATCCTTCCGATTGAAGAGTTTCATTTCATCCATCTATTTCATCGATTCACAGGATCTGGTGCAAGTTTTCAACCTACGTTCTTGCCAGACGGAACTAGAAATCCAAGTGAGCATGGTTACAAAAATTCAAAATCAGAAGAACTGGCCAAAACCGGAACGATTGAATTAATGATTAAATTCGTTGTCCAGTGTAAAGAACCTATGGTTACCTCTGTCGGCAACCAACCGCCATCCATTAAGAATGGAAATCCTGATAAATATAGATTAGCTCAGCAATATTATTTTGATAATTTTGGAAAAGAATTTATCATCGATTATGTTAAGTACGTTCAGACACAACGTCGAGGAATTAAGGATGCGGTGGACTTCTCTTGTAAATGGCATAAAGATAGAGGTTTCAAACAATGGAAATTTGTACTTACTGCTTTTGTTATGGATACCGCCGAATACTACCCAGGACTTGTTGATCCTGAGTCTCACTGCTATTACGGTGCGAACTGCATTAAGTCTTTTGAATTGATTTTTGAACGAGAAAAAGGAGATCCTAAGAAAAATGACTACTATGAAAAATGTATGGCAGAAATTTGTAAGGAAGTTGGAGGTCGCCCGTACGATGTCGAAGACGTCTGCTGCGATTATATCAGATACATCAAGGAGTACGTCCCCAAAGGATATGATCACCTTTCTCCAGAAGAGACTAAAAATAACTGTACACTAAAAATCAATGGGGTTTACCCACAAGCTGTACAAGATAGAATTACAAAGATTCTTGGATAGGAGATTTTTAATGGAAGTTATTGAAAAAAAGTTTACTAAAGAAGAAATAGACGCGGGACTATCTATAGTTCATCAAGAGTATTTTATGCACGTTTTGGGACTATTATCCCACGATCCAGAGAACAAAGAACTTAGTTACGTAAAGGTTCCGGTACAAACTCCAGATGGAGGATTATATTTAGTTTCAATTTTGCACGTAGACGGACCTAAAGTACAATTAAGAACTTTAGCTGAAAGTGCGGATGCTATAGTTAACCAGTCCGGGAAAAAATAAATGACTATATCAGATATACTCAAAATTTATAAAAGCAAAATATTAGCTGGTTACGATATCTTCCTAACTGATAGCGACGGTTACAATTGTATTGTATTTTCATCTCCGGATAAAGGTAAAGAAAAAATAGGTATTCAGTACGAAAGCGGTTATGTTTTTGCAATATACCCAGAAGACTCAGGTTTTAAAGTTACAGATATACAACTATCTCACGCGCATAATAGGTCTTTAGTATGGGAACACTTAAAAGAAAACTCAGTAGATGGTTTAAATTGATTTTAAATAGATCTCGCTACCAGCATCATAAATAGCATACCAGCCCTGTAACTCGTTTTGATCTCTTTCAGTTCCTAGTTTAGTGTTATCTTTTCGATGTTTAAACCTATGCTCTCTAATCCCGTTTTTCTCATAAAAATAGTTAGATCCAGTATGTCCTAAGTGCTCGAATTCAGCCTTTAAATATACGTCTCCTGATCCGAATCTACAGTCGGCATATGTTAATATTTTTTCATACCCATAACTTTTCAAAACTGAAGTGCCGTGTTTTAATAGTTTTTGAAAACCTCCAACTACTTGGGTGTTTAATGATGATGCAAACCTAGCTATTTCTATCACTCTTTCGCCGTATGATTTGTTCCAAGTCGATCTAAAAGATATAGCAGATACTAATACGTCATTTTCATATAGCCCGTATCTATACTTAGCCCCGGTATATCCTGAAACATGATTTTTATTAAAAAAGTCTTTAGAAACACTAGATTCTAATTCTTTAATTTTACAATTTCTAGCATACACAACTTTAGGTGACTTACCTAATTTTGAAGTAAGAACTGATTCTATAATGGAACGTTTGTCTCTCCACTCGTCTTCGAAAATCTGAATTAATTTAATACCATTAACTTTACATAACTTATATTTGATAAGATGTTGATTTTGAATTTTTGAATAGTCTTTGGGTCCAAACACGGGGCGTAACGAATGGTGAACTAATCCGTGAAATTCTATAGCCAGGTTTTGACTTGGGATTAGTATATCTAACTCTCTTCCTTCCATAAATGTAGGTCTTGTATTAGCCTCACATTCAAAATTCATAGATTTTACAAATTCATATATTTCAGACTCTCCTGATGATTTAAATTTATGTACTAAATCTAAGCGATTCTGATCCTTTAAAGCGTCATCTATAACCTCAGTACTTACGTCAAACTTATCTTTTAAAACTAGTTTAAAAGATTCAGAAAATGGATTTAACTTAGAAGTTTCAATTAAACAAACAATTGCTTTAGAAAAATCTTGATAGCTATTAAATCCATTATTTTTTAATATAGGAACTAGTCTCGCGCTTCTAGTGCCATAAGTTTCTTCTAAAGACGAAACTCTATTTTCAATAGATTCTGAAATATTGAAAGTACACGATGTACCATATTTTTTAATATTATTTATGTTACGTGTTTTAATAATATTTATATTAGACCACATAGCGGTGGATGCTTTAGACTTAGTCCGACTAATCTCCTGTACACGGATTTCAGATTTTGGAATTTGATTAGGATTAGACACTCCATATTCAGCCATAATAGTTTTAGACGTGATAGCATATTTACATTTAGGAGAGCAGGTGTTATTTCGTCTATCTACAGTTTGAAACTGTTTATGACATCCTAAACAATTCTTAGTAACCGGAGATAGGTTTTTATTACGTTCCATTTTCCATTGAGACTTACATTTAGAAATCTCACAGGTTTTGGACCTTTTATTGGTTAATTCGACTTGGCAGATTTTACAAAGTATAGTTTCCATATACATCTATAATATCTTGGAAACAGTCCGTAGTAAAATAAAAGCCCTAAGTTTTATCCTAGGGCTCTTATATTTAACTTAAAAGTAACTACAACTAGCTAAGGGTAATATTATCTCCAATTGTATTCTTACGGGCGGCAGAGACCAACGGGGTTCCGTACATTAACTGTAACCATCGGTAAGAAGTATCTGTTACTGCCAGATCATACTTGATCATTGACCCTAATTGCTTCCAGCAAAGTACATCAGAGTCGTGCATCAACAAAAAGGCTCTTCCTGATCCAGGAACTTGAGCATTTTCGTCAATCAAAACTGGGTTACCTGAACCAAGAGGTCTAACGCGTCCAATGAACATCCAACCTGAACCAGCTCCATTTTTAGGAGATCGAAACGCGTTAAAGTACAAAGGAGATCCAGAGTATGAAGGACTAACTGAAACACCCTGTCCCGCGGCAACCGCACCAGAAATTTCACTTGACGGCAACGTTTCGCCATCAGAATACACCGAGCTAAGCACATATCCGTAAGTACCAGCATCTGCAGATCCAAACGATGAATTAGCATCAGAAGCTACTGCAAATGTTGCCAACGTAGGAGCGGCAGACGCAGAAACGGCACTGGCAAGTGCGGAAATTCTAGGACGATTAAACAGACTAGGCTTGAAACGATAATCGATAGATCCTGTATGTTCCTTAACTCTGTTACCAGATGTCAAAGTTTCACCAGGAAGGGTACGCTGTTTCAAGTAGTAATTTCTAGAAAACGTAGAATGAATATCAGTACCAAGATACATATCCATTGCCATGCCGAAGTTATTAACGTTAGTCAGCGCAATTGTTTCAGCAATGATATCGTCGAAAACGCCACGAACATCCACAACTACGGAGTTAGAGGCCCCGACAGTGTCAAAGCCTTGAAAGGCGGTAGATTTATATTGAGATTCCGCCATTTTAACTCTAATTTGTTTGTTGATACCGTCGTATTCAAGAGGATTGATACTTGAATCGGCTTCAAACATAAAGCGCTCGTTGCGGGCCAAAAGTTCTACTGTTTTGTTTTTAACTTCGCGAGCGATAACTGGTCCGTGAGCAGCTTGGATCAGAGTCAAGTTATGTTGAACTTGTCCTTGAGTTCCTAGATACTTCACTTGGATAAATTCACGTTGATAAAACGCGTCAGTGGCTACTGGAGTTCCGCCCATTGCAAAGAACGGGTTAACTTCTTGACCGTAGCTATTCTGAACGTTGTACTCGTGCACTGCTTGCGTAACTTTTTCTTTAATAATGTCTTTCCACAATTTAAGATGTTCCAGACCGTGGGTGACCAGTTTCAAGGTACGATCTAAGTCTTCAACCGACAAAGCAGACCCGCTGCTAAGTGCGTTTGGCGCCGTAGTACCGTAGTTTTGAGAAATTGCCAAGGCTTTTTGCAATGCGTCCACCTTAGCGGCGTCCATAGACCCAAAGCCGGTTACCGACGGGTCATTGGCTACCTGTTCAATAATAGTATCCATTATTTTTTCTCCTAAAGAAAAAAAGGTTAATAAACCAACTGTTAGTGATCTGTAAAAAGAATGTTATAGACTATATTTTAATTATAGCAAACTATTAATTTTGTTTTTCTAGCTCTTGCTCCACCATAGCTCTCCACTGAGGATTGTATAAGGTGTGCGTATTTTCCAATTCAATGACAGCATCTACAGGAAGTTTATTAGATTTAACTAGTCTCTCTGCCGCATCAAGTTTTTCAGATTTAGAAAACTCTCTAGGACCACTAACGTCCGGGTCGAAAGATTTATTTAAAGCGTGGATTCCAGTAATAGATTTAGATTGAAGAGGTTGACTAGCTATAGCTTTCAATAGAGCGCTTTGCTCTGCAAATGCTTTTTTCAAGTCTTCGTTCTCTTTACGAATTGGACCTAAATTAGACTCAATGGCGGACTTGATCAGATCTTCTTGTGTCTTTTTATAAACTTCAGCTTTTATAAGATCTTCTTGCTCTTTTTGTTTTTTAATTTCAAGATCTTTAGCTTTCTTTAATTCTTGATATTCTTCAAACTGTTCGTCCGTTAGGGATTTAGAAAGTCTAGGATCTTTCATTTGCTTTACAGAAGCCAGTCTACCCTCTGAGGAGATTTGAGTCGAAGCTCCAGATTGATTAACTTCTGGATTGGACATTTCAGACTGGACCGCCTGAACTGCGTCATAGCCTTTAGCTGCATTTCCATCTTTATCAATATCCGGGACGTCATGATCATCTTTAGGACGGCCGGCGCCTCTACTTTGATCATTTGGAGACTTAGAAACTGTATTTATAACAGCATCCGCTGTAGTTTTAGCAGCGTTAGCTACTTCAAAATTTTCACTAGATTTATTGACTGGTTCTGAAAATAACTCATCAATAAAGTCTTCAATTGCTTTGTTCAAGTCGCCCATTTTGGAGTCTCCTATTACAACATTAATCCTGCAGCTTTAAGAGCTGACAAGATAGCATTAATTTGAGTACGGTCGGCATTAACATCAGCAATAACTGAAACTAAAGCACCATTCACAGCAGTATTTATCGCGGTGTTCACCGCAGCGTCACTATAGGTATTGCCGCCAGATGTACTTATACCGGCAGAAATAGTAATGGCTGCTGCCGCACTATTAGCTGCAACATCTGTAGCCGCAGATAATCCAGCAGCAGACGCTAATTGATCTGCTGCGGCGGCATCCGTCAACGCAACTTCAAGTTTTTCTACCTGTCTTACTGAAAGCATGTTTTAAACTCCTAACTACGTTATAAACTAATAAAAATTATATCTAAATTAAAGTTCTTTTATTTATGGCTTAGGATCATTAATATCAAAAATCTGAGGATATCTAGTTTCCATTCGATCTTTAACTGCTTCCCATAACTCAAATCTACTATTTTGTGGATAAAGTACTTGAAGTTTTTCTAAAATAGTAATCATATTAGACTTATAGAGCTCTCTAGACATTTTTTTTAACTTCTTTTTCTTTTCTGACTCTTCTTGCTGAAGAGCCGAACCTCCTGAAAGTTGAGCTGGGGGAGTATTGCCATAACTTGCGGAGCCACTTATACCTAAAGCTTTTTCTAAAATAGAAACTACCTGACTTGCGGTAAAAGTTAAAGGTTCTGATTCAACGGACGTAGTAGTGGTAGTCGTAGATTCTACTTTTCCAGTAGATTCGAATTGTATTTCAGACCCAGATAAAGACTTAACTAAATCTACGTATGTGTCTTCGTTAACTGGATTAAAAGTCACTGCGCAATTTTTTATAATACATCTTTTTATAATTTTTGGATTAAACGAATCTCTTTCTATTACTTTACCTTCTACACTAAGTCCGACTCTACCTTTTTCATTTTTGTTTAAACTAGACATTATCTCATAGACAGCCTTAGCTCTAGAATGGTTTTTAAAAAGTTTACCCTGAACAAATAGCCCTTTTTCGCTTTTTTTATAACGTTCCAGTAAACCTATGGTATTTTCTGGAGAATTATCGTGATCGAAATTAAAAAAACCTTTACCGGAGTCTATTGGAGTACAATCTACGCCGCTAGGCATTATAACTTCACCTTGGCGATCAACATTGGACGAAGAAGCTAGACCACTTATACGCCACTCTCCGTCTTTTGACTTTTCTAAATCGGCTGGAATTACTATTTTAAAACTATCTTCCATAACTGTAATTATATCATAATGACTATTTTAACTATTCATCGTCACTTGACGGAGGATATATGGTATCGATAACTACATCAAAGCCTACAGAGGCCTCGCTATCTTGACCTAACAATTGATTTGCATTATTAGCTTTTAAAGCAGCTATCAAGTCAATAGTAGCCTGTTTAAGCATAAAATGGGTCTTAGTATTTGACCAGCCCATCAACGAAGCTATTTGTGACTGAACTAACTCGCACATAGAACCGTCTGGCGAAGATTTGTCATGAACATAGTGCCAAAAACAATTAAAATGATCTGGAGAATTTATATACCAGACGCACTTTTTATTTTCAGAACCTTGATTTTTGTTTGAATCACCGTCAGCAGTTTTGCAGGCTTCTGTACATATAGATGTATCAGAACCTTGTTTCATTTTATATTATTGCTTTAAACCACTATAATAGTAAACTATTTATACAGTATTATTTTAATTCATTTTTTTGACACTTGAGTCTCCAAGAGCAGGTTCTACAAAAATCAGGAGTTTTTGGTGGAAGCAGTTGATGATCATAATTATGCTTAGCTATCATGATTTTATTGACTATACCTTTAAACACTTGATCCGCTTCGGTAAATCCAAACTCTACTAATTCTTGGTTATCTTTATTAGCATATAAGAATATTATTCCTTGAGCTTTAGTGAATCCGTCAAGTTCTTTAATATGCTTGAATTTTCCTTCTTCCAATAGTTTATTAAAAACATAATAATAAATAACACCCTGAATAAGATGCTCTGGTTTGGTAGAGTGTAGAGCCACAAAATAGTCATGTTTTATGGATTTGAACTCTCCTAACCATAGTTTACCGTCTATAATAAAGACTCCGTCAATCTTAGCGTACTCAATATAGAGTTCCGGACACGTCAAAGGGAATTCGCCATCTGGCTTCCCGTCTATGCCAATTGGCGTAGTTCCATCTGGGCTAGTATATTCCACCATTTTGCCAGATTTTCTAAAGACGTCTTTAAACGTTCCATGCATACAATCGCCTAAGGCCATTCTTTTTTTACTTTTAACGTCGTCTTGGAAGTCTTCTGGAACCATCCCAGTGGAGTAGAAGACCTTCCTCATACACGGAGATCCTAAGACTGAAGGTTTGATTTTAAAGTGGGGAGACTTTTTTGAAACATATCTTTTTTCATCATTTAGGGTTTGTTCAAATAATTTTATTAAACTCATATAGTGTTATCCATAATTATGTAATATTTACGAACTTTTAGGACTCGCCCCTCCGTCTTTACCTATTTCAAACCCAGTAGTGTGCTTAGGGTAAGTATCATTGTAGTTAAATAATTTTAATTTTAATTGATCAAAGCTCATAATAGGAACATACTGGTCTGATTGCTTAGACACAGAGGAGCCATCTAATTTTCTAAGTTCTAAGATATCTGCTAAAACTTCCATACTTTCTCCCTTTAAGCGAAACGCATTAGCGGTATATTTAGATTTATAAGCTTTAAACTCGGATAGATGCCAAACATTACCAGGATTATAATATATTACAGTTTCGCCATCTTCATATTTACAATCTTCCTGTTCATTGTTCATTTTCATCTTTAATTACCGCCAGTACGTTCTCTTCGTCCATTACGCAAACTTCAGAACCAGCCATACGGACCAATTGAAACTTAGTTCCAAAATAAACTTTTTGACCAACACTTAACATTACTTGGCCAGACCCAGTACCTACATATTTCACTATGCCTAGAAATTCTTCAGATTCAACCATAACTAAAAAGCCATCGTTTTTATTTGATGACTTTTTAAGTTTTTCTACGGCGACTCGCTTACCTAGAAGTTGTATCTTCATTTAAAGTCTCCTTAGTCGCGATTTCTACTTTTTTAGGGGGATTTAGAGGTCTTGAGACTCTATTGATAAAGATACTAGCTACGTTTTCTCCGTTTTGTCCAAAAACTACTTCTTTAGTTTCTCCGGTCTTCATTCCCAGAGTGGCGGTTTCTAATTCAGTTCCTAAATTAGCGCCAGTTCCGATGTTTTGAATTTTTAAACGAGTTTCTCCGTGGTACTCTAAGTCAGTAGTTGGTTTAGTTTTAATTTCCAACCTAACGGTATCTCCTGATGTAATCTCTTCAACTTTAATAAGTTTAGATCTTTCGTCCTCTACGTCTGCAAATTTATTAGCTAAGTCAACCTCGGTGATTTTAAACTTTTCCATAACTATCTTTTCTAGAACTAAAATTCTGGAAAATACCAATTCATAAGTTCTAGCTTGCTGGGTTGCAAGCCTACTTCCCAAATTAGAGACCATCTGCTCAATATTTGGAAGTAACTGAGTTAGAGCTGCCTTTGAAACCATTTGTCCAAAAGACTGAGTTTGATGAGTGTTACCGTTGGTAGTTTTTTTATTTCCCATTTTAATTATTCCTTCCAAAAAGACGTTTAAATGCCAATTTAATTAAACCTAAGAATGTAAGACTATGATATAGTCCCAACTTACTAGACAAGTCGTAGACTTCTTGTTTCACTTTTGTAAGTTCATCTGTTACCCCAATGACGCGGTCTTGTAGAACATCTACATAAACTTGTGCCGGGATTACGGTTTCGAAAGGTGTTTTGATTAATATATTCCCATCGTGGGTGAAGATCTTTCCTACTATAGACTTGACTTCTAAATCCCTAGCGTTCTTACAGCGACGATCACTTTCAAAGGCGGAGTCACTGAATATAAATTCATTCTCTTCTTCAATACAGGCACTAACTTTGTCTTGCATCTCTCTGACGACAGCTTGTTTTGCAGGCTCCATACGAGTAATTTGATCTTGGACTACTGCATGCTGACGTTCGAATCCTACAATTGATTTTGTTTTCTTTTTGGCCATATTCCCCCTAAACTAGGCTTACTTGTTCAATTGGAACTTCAATAGTTGGACCAGTATCTGTTTTAACTATAATGAACGGAGCGTCTAATCCTACTACAGTTCCTTCAATTTTTACGTTTCTATCGTTAGATACGTTTACTCGCTTTCCGCCCAAGTGCCGATTATCTAACGCAAAAGTCATTTTTTCGTGAGTACTCCTATTAGGAGGCTTAACATTAGAATTTAACGATAAACTAGGTACTGTAGAACTTTCAGTTTTAGTAAATAAATTACCTCCAGGCTCCACTTTTTCAGATTTGGGAGATGCTCCAATATTTAAACGTTTAGCCGCTTCCTGAGCTATCGCCTTCAACACTGATTTTTCATCGCCAGTTAGTTCTACGTTAACTGGAATAACCGAACTCTTTTCTGATTTACCACCATCATTTTCAATAGTCTCCATAATATTTAAAATTACAGGGTCCATTAGTCCTAAAACTTCCTCTTTTATCTCTTTAAAATCAAGACAATGTTTATCGTTTTTAAGAAGATCTGAGATATAAGATAAATAGTCTAATTTTTTCTGCTTTTGTTGAAGAGCCTTTATTTGATCCTGAATTTTAGACATTAACCTGTCTCCATTGGTCTACATCACTATGAGTTACTACTAAATCGCCAGGTTCTGTCTGGTTAGTTTTCTTGTCAACCCATAGAATAGCCAAAGTATACCCAGAAGAGTCTTCTTTGTCAATGGCTAAAACAGAAATGTAACGATCAAATTTTGGAGATTCGTAGATTTCCCCAGCCTCTGGAATAAGACCCATGTGCCACCTCATGGAGAATATTATCTATTTTTAGTTGATTGGTAAATTAAGAAGAGAGCTTATTGAATATATAATCTCGCCACTTGTCCAGACCCGTATACGCCATAGAGCCCCCGGTATTTAATACCCACCCTGGCTTAAGTTCTATAGTCTGGGAGCATCTCTCGTTAGGATGCGTAGCGCCCACGCATGGATGCCAATCATCAGTTTTTTTACCATAATTTGACCCATTAGCCAGTAGCGTAGATAGTCTATAGACTTTTGGAGTTGCGTCTGAATCCAAATAAAACCGTCTACAATATTTACAAGTCTTAGCATCATTAACTATAATTCTAAATACAAACACGTCGTCTAAGTCTTTATCAACGTTGTCTGTTACAATTCTATCGGCAGACGCTATACCTATTATGTTACTAATTTCCGTGGTGGCGACTCTCATCCAATCTCTGTTGCCGTCTCCAGAAGTATCTTGTAATTTTTGTCTTAAGTCTCCTAAAGTAGATTCTTTCATCAACTCATCTAGAATTAAAGAACGATTCGGATTTTGAATAGAATTAACCTTATACGAATCATTATTCTGCCTTACTATACTAATCAATCTAGTACCTACATCGACTTTCATCTTATCTATAAATTGTTTCATCTTATCGTTCGTAGATTCTTCTGAATACTTATGAACTATACCGTCCGGTTTGATATCTTTAATTCTTTGTTGATTTTTCATGTCTTCTACCGTAATTGGCGAGTTCTTACCTGCAGGGTGATTTATATAATTATAATGATAAACCATACTCATTAAAGAATCTTGATTAGAAACGTCTACTCCAGACTCTTTTAATTGTTTAAGTTCCGTATCTGTTAGTGCGCCATTTCCTAAAACTGAAATAGCTAAGCGATTATAATTATTATCTACAATCCTCTTTATAAGATTTAAAGTATTTTTACTTGTTACCAAGATCTAACCTATATTCGTTTTCTATAGCTTCGAGTATCTCACTTATCATTTTTTTGTACATTTCAACGTGTAGATCTTCTAATTTAGAAGCCACAGCTTTCATGGCTGGGTCTGCGAACGTCTCACTGTCGTGTACGGCTCCTGATGCATGGTGCACCATAGCTTTAAGAAGATCTGACTCTGCTCCATCTAAAGTTTCGCCACCGTCTAGAAATATTTTAATCCTAGCCATACTAATCCTCTATCTTATAGACTTCTATTACTAACGGTCTAGATTTTTTTAATTTATTTGATTTACCAAATTGTTTAGGCTTATCTATGGCAGCGTGCAGCGCGCCTTCTCCATAAATATCTTCTTCTGGGTTTACCTGTGGAACTTCTCCGTTTTCACCGAATTCATCGTCTACGCCGTACTGTAATTGTTGCATAGTATTTTGATGACTTTTTTCACTTTTTTGTTGTGCTTTATCGGAGTGAGTATTAAACCAAGACATATATTGAGCATCTAATATAATCTCGTCGCATCCTGGGAGAGGCGGTAACCCGTCCTCAGCTCGTATTTCGTTAACAGTCTTTTTAAATTTTACTTCTTTTTCTTGACGTTCTAAAGATTGCTTCGCGTCTTCTCCATCGATTCCAGTAAATTTAAGAAGAAATCTAGAATCAAACGGTCCAACGATATGACGATTTACGTATCCTTCAATATATTTAATAAGAGGAAATAAACCCCTATCTTTAGAATGTTGAATTTTTTCTTTGGTATTGTCCCCACTTAAATTACCTCCAGAGCCCTCGCCTTTAAAGTGTATTCCAACTTCTGCCGGATCTATTTGAAAAATAGCGCATAGCATAGTTACTAGATATCTCATCCACCCTTCGAATCCGATATCGTTATGATTTTGAGTTAGCGGAATCCAATGAACGTCTTCTACCCCCGCAAAAATAGGAGTTTGAAAAGAATTACGGGCTCCTTTTAACATGTGTTGCCATTGCATCTTTACGGTTTCTACCTTACGCCGATTTAGAGCGGCTTTAATATGAAGAATGCCTTTAGCAGAAAACCCCTGAGTAAAGTATGACTGATTGTAATATTCCGCATTTAAGTGTCCCGTAACCAACCAGGTCATTAGTTCTAACTCTGACAATCCATACCCGTTGCTATAAATGTCAGTAGTCATGTTTCGAATACCTACACCTAATTCGTCTTCAGTATACGCTCGTTCTATCCTACCTTTGATTATTTGAACCCACTTATACGCGTCTATTTTTAATAGTTTTGGATTAAGTTCTATTATTTTTTGCTTTTCTTTGGATTCTTGCGATTTTTCAGGATACAGGATATCTACATTATAAAAATTTGCAGACATATCTTTATATTTTTTTAAATCACTAGACGCATATTTTATAGTTCCTCCGTCCACCGGAAACCAATAATGAGGACGTCCTGCTCTATCTGGAACTTTCTCAGTGGCAAACAGGTCGTATGTCAAAGAATCCCGTACCCACGCTCTAAGAGCCGTATCAAAGTTCCAACGCTTGGTTTCAAAAGGACGATTATTAATTTTACCGCAATTAGTAACGTATTGCTCTACTTCCCTACGCGCTTTTTCAAATTGTTTATTTAACTTCTCTCTGGCCTTACGTTCCAATTCAAAACTATATTTTTCAACTTCATCGTCGGTTTTTGAGTTATCATCTGGAGTCTGGTCGTCAAACGGGGCATCTCCATGACCTCCAGGGTCTTCTCCAGCTTTCATGACATTGCGATCTTCATCTATAGACGGATCTTCTTGCTGGGTATCCGTAGGATCTTTATTTGGATCTACCAGAACCAAGTTAGCAGCGTCCATTTCTGCTTTTAGTTCTTGTTTAATTTTAGCCAACAAACTCTCTTCATCAGCTAGTACGATCATCCACCCTTTTTTTAATGTATTTTTAACCAAAGTGGAGTGAGACGCAACTTGATTCATGCGGGTTTGCATAACTGCGGCGACTGCTGAATCTTGATAAGACATTTGCTTTAAGTGGCCATTTTGCAAGCGCGATGGTTTATCTCTCCATCCTTGTGAATGCAGAGAATAGCTAGGATCTTCTATTACAGCTTTACTATAAAAAAAGTCATCTTCTATATTTGAGTTTATAATACTAGACTTGGCTTTTAATATCTGACTATCTAAATAGACATTTCCTGCGTCGATCACTTTTTGGAAGAAGGACATTGGTTTGTTACTATTAGCATCCGCCATTTTAATGGTCCTTTAAAGTATAGTTATTAATCATAATTGTATCAAAGGATGCCTTAGAAAATGATATGGGTACCATCGTCGGAATCGTCTGAGTCCTTCTTATCGCTCTTTCTAATTAACTTGCCAGTTTCTGGATCTATTTCAAACTGGTCTGAATTGTCTTCTACGCTCTCCGGTAGGTGCCCGGATCTAACTAATAACTGAGCGCTGGGGGCTTTAAAAGAAATTCCATTTTTATCTACCGCAAGTCCATAAGATTTAGTGGAGGATCCACCCACAAATTCAAAATTGCCGGTTGCCGCGTCTTGAGTCGCGAGGTAAGATGAAATGGCTAAAGATGTAGCGTAATCATCGGATCCCCCCGAGGGATGTCCTATCCGGATTGACCCCATGTTACCCTGTTCTACTATTAATTCCTTTAATTCTTTAGTTTGTACTTCTGAATCTAACAGGTCGGCCTGCTGTGAGTGTATTAATTTTTTAAGATTAAAGTAAATTTTCTTTTTAAAATCCGAGGTAAAGGTATACTCTTCTAAGGTTACCCCGTATTTGTCAAAAATCTCTCGCAGCGGCTCAAATGAATATTGGTCTGCTGCTACAAAGTCTATGTTAAATTCTTTACATATAGTTCTGATATACTCCGCTACTTCATAAGATGATACAGGATTCTTCTTTGTACCCTTCCAGCCTTTAGAAACATATTGACGTAGTCTACTATTTATGAACCCAGTGACGGTAAAAGTAAAAGAATCTCCCTTGTACGCGGCGTCTATAGCTGCGGCATATTTTATTGACTCAGTCTCCGGGGCATTGAAAGTAGATCCCTTCATTATAGCCATATCTATGTATTCGGGCACTATAAAATTACTCAAAGAGTCTGCAAAATTTCCTCTATATTCTGTATCAAATCCGTCAGGATCTAATTTATGTTCTTCTGCAAATTCGTTTTCTTTTATGATTTCGTTCATCATCCAAGTTGGTGCTTTAAACACAGCGTAACTTTTAGGAAGCTCTCCTTCTTTAGATTTCTTGTATTCTCCATATAAAACTCCTTGTTTTATACCTGGTGACGACAGTTTAATTAACATAGCAAACTCACCAAATTGTTTCATACTAGGTCGGACAGCTGCCATTATTTTTGCGTCTGTTTCCTTCATATCTTCTGACAAATTCCAAAAACTTATTTCGTCAGAAATAATGGCGCACGCAGCCACGCCCCTGGTTGTTTTGCTAGAGGCCGCTGCCACTTTTATTTGAACCCTAGACCACTGTATCGCGCCATCTACTATCCAGGGAACCTTTAAGTTCATTGTAGAAGTTGTATTTTTTTTATCTTGGTTTACTAATCTACTTAAAACCGGAGACGACTCAATAAGACTACGTATGACTTCTAAAACTTCATCAGAGAACTCTCTAGAATGCGACATAATAAGAACCGTGGCAAACGGATGTTTCTTTAAAAAAGGTTTCCAATTATTAGAAACCGCGCAATATATAGCTATAGACGCCGCTAATAGCGTCTTTCCGGACCTGCGACCACATATTAGGTCTATTTTATTTATTCTTATTTCTTTAACGGAGCTAGGATCGTACTGATGTTCAGTTAAAAATTCATATATCTCATACTCGGTCATGGTTTGGGACTTTAAAGAAAATAATCCCTTTTCATCTCGACTTTCAACTTTGACTTGTTTAGGAACTACCGAATCTAATTCTTTTCCAAATATTATTTTGAAAACTACCTCCTGCGCTGGAGACGGTATAAAATCAAGAAAACCCTGAGCTTTTATAAAATCCTCTATAGGATCTTGCTGTATTCTATTTATTATTTTAGAAAACAAAACTGCAAATTGCTGATTCGTAAGTTTAGATACGTCTAAAGACATATATACTTTCAAAAAATAACATATTTAATTTTATAAAATCATTCACCATCATCTTCGTCTCTTAAAGATCGAGCTTCAAATATATTTCCAAATTGCGCCATATCCAACGCGTCTGGATCTATCTTTTCAACATCGCGCGGTTTATTTATGATGTCATCTAACTTTGACAGTAGCTGTTTTAGTCCTTCTGACAAAGATACTGTTTCTTTTAAATCAGTAATCTCTTTAGTTATATTTGGAATTTTTATTTGTAAAGCTAATCCATTTGTGTCTCTAAGAACTTCCTGAGTTACTGGATGTAATTTATAAAAATGCCCATGGCGAGCGTGATACGCTAAATAGTCCTCCAATACTTTTTCTAATTGAAGAATCCTCATACTTTTAAATTTAGTTTCTAAATTCATTAATTTTTGAGCTTGATTAACTTGAACATTTTGAAGATCTGCTATACCTTGTCGTAAATAGGCAGACCTAAGTTCTTCTAACTTATATTCACTAATTATGGTTTTAATCTGACCTTCGGATAGAAAGAAACGATTAGCTATTTCTAGCGGCGATAGACCTTCACAAATGTATACAGATTTTATGTGCTCAACAGGAATTGACGTATGAGACATTCCGGTATCGCGCGCGGGGATTAGTTTGACTATACTCTTTTTGTCATCTTCCACGACATTTTACATTCTCTTGGCTACTAAAGTTTGATACTGTTTGCATACGTACTGTATTGTATCATACTTACCGGTACCGCAATTATAGCGAGACCACCACGTTTTAGGTTCAACTTTTTTATACTTAAGATATTGACTCATTATTAAAGCACCTGCATCCACGCTATACTCCAAATCTGATAGTAGTCGATCTTTATTAAAATGAAACCTTTCAATATTTTTGAAATGTACCTGGGAAATTCCAAAATCAGTAATTATGCACACCTTATGCGAGTTTTTTCCTAAGGAATATCCACAAGTTTTATGGACAGCTTTTAAATTATAGCGAGATTCTTGCATAAGTATCGCAGTTAGTAATTTAGACGCGATACCATATTTATGACTACTTTTTACTATTTGTAAAGTTAGACTATGCCTATATTCTTTTGACAACCTAGGATTATTATTTATTATCTGGTTTAGGACTTTGGTCTGTTCCAGATCCATACAAGGTACCTGCCTCATGACCAGTGAACTGTTTTGAGCTGGAAGACTTATCAATATCATCGACCCGATGGTCATCAAGTTTATTGCGTATTTCATCCATCCCTCCTAAAATATTCTGTACTTTAGCTATAGCCATATTTAAAATCTTAGGATCTTCAGTAATCCTAAAACTAAAATTGGGCAACATTTGCTTCAATACTTCATGAACGTCTGTGAATATTTCCCTCTTAAAGAACTTACGGCCCATCCAGGATAGGTCTAGCAAAACTAACATCTGCCTACCTTCCCTAAATATTAAAAATTCAACTTCTTTAATACGGTTAGACGTCATTAAAACGTTTAACTTAAGCGCATTTAATGGTGCTGGGTTGAGAGGATCTAGTAACTCTAGTTCTAACATCCACTTTAGCCCAGCTACTTGATACTTAGCCGCGTTACTCTCGCTATCCATAACTATAATAATACCCCGTAACTATACTTTTATACAACTATTTTTTACCAAGTAAAACCTACGTAGTTTGACGCTTAAACTTTAGCCAGGCACTTCCTAAACAAATTGAATCGGCTATGTCTCCATCTGTAGTCTGCTCCTGAGAATTTAAAACTATAGAGTAGTTATAGTTTACGTAGCGACATGCTAGGTCTTTCCAACCTATAATAGGTAGTTCTGTGTAACTGGCTCCTAGTTGTTTATTTATCTTCCTAGCTTCAGCATTGGCTAACTTGTCTGCGTCATTTAATCTTATGTCCAAAAGTGTTCTCCAACCAGCGGCTCCGGATACATCCAAATATGAAACTATATCTAAGTACTTGTCTATAGTTTTCCACAAAATACCGTGCATCATATCTAACGTTTTCTGACTTATTCGATTCTTAGATCCTGCAACTTCTTCCACTACTATATACTGTGGTTTATAGTTTTCAATTAAATTTAATATAGAATTAGCCATGTACTCCAACTTTCTTAAAGTACGTCTATAGGAACTACTGTCTTTAATGGATTTGCCCACTACTATACCGTACGTTATTAATTTTCTGGTATCTAGTTCGAATACTGACCAACCGGTACAATTTGTAGACATATCTAACGATAATAGATATTTCACTTAACGCCCATATGTAGATATCCAACTCTCAATTACAGAAATACTTACGGGCCTATAGTTGTTAGCCCGGACTCCAACATCGAACTGTTTTAAAGATGTTCTTTCTTCTGGTTTTTTATGAGTATGACCGTGCAAATGAAATTGACCAAAATCTTTAAAAGAATGTCGGGCATGTCTGGTTTCACCGTGCCAATTTTCTCCAGGTTTAGATCCCTTCGTTGGATCTACATTTTCTCTAAATACGCCAAGTAGCGGACAGCGGGACAGCGTAACTAAGTTATCTGCAATAACCATTTTAGCTCCGTATAGAACTACGTCAAAACCTGAGGTATGGACCGAGTTTATTCCCTTGTCGTGGTTTCCTAAAATACAAACCTTAGTACCGTTCAGTCTACTTATTATCTTCCTTACCACCTCTTTGCCGAAAAATCCTATATCCCCTAAAAAATAACAAATATCATCATCTGAAACTATAGAATTATAGTTATTAACTAGCACCTCGTGCATATGATTCAAATCTTTAAAAGGACGTTGGTCGTATTTTAAAACATTTTCATGCCCTAAATGCCAATCAGAACTAAAAAATATAGACTTTCTATTATTCATATATCGTCTACCTTACGTCGTTTCTCTCCTTTAGAGTTTAATAAGTTTTGTTTTACTTGTAATTCGAGGCCATTAGCTTTATTAATTTGTATGGTGTCGTCTATATCTACGTCCCTAGAGTGGTTTCTAGCTCTAGCTGTTAAAATTTTAGTAGAATTTTTTAATTTAGAAGTGCGTTTTTCTGGATTAGATACTACCGTAAATTTTTGATTTGGTGCCATTATAAGCTCTTCCCAGAAGACCGGATCTAAAACTTTAAGAGACCTACGCTCTTCTGCTGTATTTTTATTTTTATAAACTTTAAGAGGCATATTTAGATTATAACGAAAAGTCCAGAAACAAAGTGCTAGTAAGCTCTATAAAATTCCCGCTTTTGGGAAAGTTTAACTTTTTAGATACTATAGTTTTAGTAACGTTATAAACAATTAGATAAAATTCTGACTCTTTTCTAAGATTTTCAGATTGTTTATCATCATAAACAGACTTTAACGTCGCCCAACATAGAAGAGCTCTTGATATATCCTTGTGGAATTGAATTAAATAGTAATGCGCGTCTACTGACGTTAAAAGATCTTGACCCTCTTTTATATCGCCGTGTTTAAACGCATGATAAGCTAAAATGACTTTTTCCCTATCCGGGAGACGGTTCTTTTTCTTATTGCTCGATCGTATATCAACTACATTATTGTCTAAACTCACGCGATACTCCGTTATCTAAGTCTACAAAGAAAGTATTATCCACAATGGTCTTGAAGATGGTGTTGTGTTCAATAATAAGTACTGGTGACTTCCGAGCTTTCAAAATATCCAGACACTTATTCATGCTGACTTCGCTTAGATCCTTGAAGTATTCGTCCAAAATTAATATATTGAGTTTTGAAGCTTTACGTCCAGCGGTCAAATCGGACAAAGCTAGGTCCACGGCCAAATTGAATCTTCGATGTTGTCCACCTGAAAGTAAACCTGGACCTCGCTCCCGTCCAGATATTGTGATTCTAGTTTCTATCTTTTGATCCTCAGTTATAAACTTTATAGATGCCTCTACTTGAAAAAGTTCATTCAAATATTTGTTGATTCTGTAGTTGAGTTCATTTAAAGCTTTATTGAAGACATATGATTTAATCTCACGGAAGCCTTCTTTGAGCTGTTCCAGTCGGAAGGCGTACTCTCTGGACTTCTTAACCAAGGTTTCAACATGACCGTATTTCTCGACTTGTTCATAGAGTTGTTTGATTAGCGTTTGCTTCTCAGCCAACTCTTCGGTGTTATTCGGAGGTTGGAGATTATTCAAATCAGTCTCTCTTTGAGAAACTTTAGTTTTGGCTGATGAAATGTTGGCGTCTACTGACATTAAGTTATATTTTAAAGTGTCAATTTCTTTCTCACGAGCTTTAACTTTAGATTGAATAGCTTCAATTTCTGAAATTCTAATTCGTTGAGAACTCTCGATTGCCTCCAAACTCTGAAGATCCTTTAGAGAGTTTTTGTCTAGATATTCTCCAATGTCGTTGAGATTTACTAAGAGTTCCACCATCTCTAAATTCACTGAATTCAATTCATTGAGTGCGTGACTTAGATCAATGTTCTTTAGTTCTGAACCACATGATGGGCATTTGGTGGACGGGTTTTTGATGAAGTTGTCTATCTCGGACTTCTTCAAAGCGAGCTTGTTGTATTTATCGGCGGCCTTTACCCCAGCCTGATTCATTTGATTTACCATACGATTGTGTGTAGTTAACTGAGATTTCTCGGTCAATATAGTACCAACTGCGGATCTGAGTCCTTCTAATTCTGTTGAAAGCTCTGAACCATTATCCAACTGACCGTTCAGTTCGTTAGAAAGAGTGGTCCATTTATTTTGAAGATCTGCTTTATATCTTTCCTGTTGGTCCAATTCAGACTTAGACCTAGCTACATGTTGTTCGTACTCAAATCTGGATTGCTCATATTGTTTCTGTTTTGTACCCATAAATGTATCCAACATCTGAATTTTAGAATTGAGATGGTTGATACTTTGACCTTCGAGTTCTAATTTCTGAGTCATTGTGATAATCTTCTCGTTCTCAATTTTGAGAAGATCCATCACTTCTTTACGAGCTTTATCGAATAGGGATAGGTTTTGAATACCTGAAAGAATCTTACCTTTATCTTCCTGATTGGATGATAGAAATTTCTTAGGATAGTTTTGAGGATAATATGTGCACTGGCAGAACGTGTCAAAGTTGTACCCTATATAGTCTTCAATTAAATTTTGAGTCTCTTTAGCATCTTTTCCTTTAATGATCTTGCCGTTGGCGGTTTGAATAAACAGATCATTTGGAGTTCTCACGCGTACAACCTGATCGCCATTGGCGAATTTTATGGCTACGCCCATGCTGGTTTGGCCGTCTCTAAGAACGTCGTCGATGTTAGAATCTTTAGGAAGCTTTCCGTACAGACCCCAACACAACGCGTTGACTACCGCTGATTTTCCTGATCCCTCAGATGTACCATCGTCATGGTTAAAACCATCGATTAGGGTAATGCCTTTGGTTACATCAAATTTGAGATGCTCCCAAGATTGGAAATTTCTGGCTTCAATTGCGCTTAACACTCAAAGCCTCCAATATTGACACACCTAAATTTATGGTCTCTTGATCGAGATTTCTTACGTCTTTAGCCCAGATCATGAACTGAGTTTTATTGTCTAAGGACTCATCGATGTCTACCCCGAGAGCCTCTTCGCTCTCAGACTTATCTTCAAATTTGATGTTCTTGTCTTTGTATGGTGTTCTGTCAAATGATGCGCATGTAACCGAATTCCCATATAACTGAACTCGGACAATATCGTTTGAGTGTTCACCCATGAACTGAATCAATTTAAGAGTGTAATCTCCGTCACTTAGATTCAACTTTAAAGTTACGTGCCTAGGAAATTGAGATGTTATGCAGGCGATTTGATTGGAATTCTCATTGTAGATTCCTAGAAATTTATGTTGATCAGTCTCTCCAAAGGAGTGGCTGAACGGCGATCCTAAATAAATCAGGTTGTTTTGAACTTGATGTTTGTGGAAATGACCTGAAATAACCAACCCAAAGCTTTTGAAATCTTCTAGTGAGAGACCATCTTCACACAATGCACCATTGCCGTAATCGAATCCAGAGATATCTACGTGACAAATTAGAGTCCTAGCTCCTGAGTTATCCTTCAGAATTTGTCTGAGTTTGTCAGTATCTTTGTAATACGGAACGCATAAGAACTTTCCGAAATTGGTTGGTTTATCCACAATCTTGACGTGGGGAAGGGCTCCGAGTGTTTTAAGTGAGTGGTCTAAACATTCAAGATTATGCCAGTCATGGTTGCCAACTAGAATGATATGATTGAGTTTGGACGATTTGAAATAGTCATAGTAGGCGTTCAGAACTTTACTTCTAACGATCTCTTTAGTGTCTTGAAGATCCCCCAGCCAAATGACTGGATTTCCAAGTTCCTCTACAATGTTAAATAGTCTGGCCCCCCGGTCTAACGTTTTAGGCGTTAAGTGCGGGTCACCAACAACTGTATAATCGCCGTTCATAACGTCTTAAAGTCCTGTAAGAAAAGGTGAAGTCTTTCCGTGATGAAATTGCTGTAATCGATCTGAGAACAGATCAAATACATGATGAAGAACTTGAAAAGATAATCAATCACGTTTAATAGTTGTTGTATCTTCTTCTTTAGTTTTTGCAGCATAAGGTTCAAGTCCATCCTCCGAAATCTTCAAGTTAAGTTCTTTGGGTAAATAAAGAGGTCCGCCATCCGCAGCTTTAAGAGCTTTCGCATAGTGATTCTTGTAGGTATTCCATTTGACGAATGCTCCAGCTCGAACCTTGATCTTATCAACGGTCTTTTCGTACCATCCAGTTCTAGTTCCTTGGATGGTCAACATCGAGAAGAAGTTCAAAGCTTGTCCACCGGCATTGGTTTTTCCAGGGCTTCCGATATTATCGATCGTTCGATTTACAATTAGAACTGCAGCTGGATCTCTGATTTGTTTGGCGATGATCATTGAAATACCAGTTTTATTAGTCTTAGCTTGGCCACCTGGTTGAGAGTCCTTTTTAGTCAGAACCAAAGCTGAATCATTCATAGACACAGTATTACCGTATGAGTCATAAACAAACAGCAGCTTGTCGTTAGGATAATCTACGAAGAACGAATCCCAAGCTTTCAATC
>WNFP01001879.1_pt1 | contig 35885 bp, 35 predicted proteins | sample 5400201 | NCBI WGS metagenome assembly WNFP01 (sample SAMN13153355, study PRJNA577476) | soil metagenome | isolation source: 115 cm saprolite under Madrone tree | place: USA:California | collected 2016-06-14 | reverse complement strand
CTCGCTCAGAGCGAGTCTTTTCGCTTTCCTGCAAGCCGCGGAAACAAACCAATCGTCTGGCATTCGGGCTAGGGTCTCAGGAAGCTCGGCCGACTCTTCGACTTGTGTCCGCCACCACCGTTAATCCCTCCTTAGTTGCCGTCCACTGCTCGATTCTCCCGTTCAGTATCTCGTTTCTGTATCTCGTTTCTCCCGCCAATTAAGCGGGACCGTAGTAAGATGTGGGTCCTTGCCGCAGTCCGCACGTCCCTTGCTCGCTCGGGCAGCCTACCCAGTCCTTTCCAGCCGCAACTTATCTCAGTGGACTTTCCGCGGACCGATACGCCTCATCATGTGGGCGTCGCGGGAAAACCAGGAATCGACGTAGGATGGTGCTCCGAGTGAAGAAACAAACGAAGTTCGAAAATCCTAGGGGTTACATTGCGAAGGTCGTCGATGAACTTCGGAATTTACTAACCGCGGGCGCCCGGGCGCGCCGCGACCCGAGCCGTGAGAATTTCTATGAAGTAGAAAATGGTAACAACGTCTTTTACATCCACATTTCGCCGGTCACCGGCAACGTAGTGTTGCTGGCCAAGTGGCCGGGGCAAACCCAGGACGCGAAGGAAAAGGCCAGAAATGCCGCGGCCTGACATTTCTCTAGGACGGGTGGCACAGGCTAATCGACGCATCAGGTTTTGGCGGGTGCCTCACGCGTCGACCTTACGCGTGGCGTCTGCGCTTCGACTCGATTTCGGCCACTTCGCACCCAAACAACGCTCCTTACGAATTCCTGACAAACCTCTCAGGACTTTTTAGCCTTTCCGCTCCTATTCTTTCCTAGTTCGGGCTTGGCATTCACGCCAGTCCGGGTGAGGTCCCTATGTCGCTTACGATGTTTCTGGCGTTTTGCATCATTGGATGTGACTTTTTGCTCTATTTCCTGTTCCAGTGGATATACGGTGAGAAGCACAGAAAACACGCGCGCCGCTCGGCCGCACGCCGCGAGAGACGCCGCGCCCTCTCCGCCAAAGATGTCGGCCAGCCTGGCGTACTCCCGTTTCCTCAGCGCCCGCTCCAATACCGAACCGGCTACTTCTGACCGCCCGCCGGCCACGAAAACGGAACAAAGGCAGTCCAATAACCAGCCGTCCGGTCTGTGCGAGAAAGGCTCGCGGCGGACGCTTACCCCCGGGGACGAATGATCTTGTTCAGGAGGGTCGCAAACCCCTCGCTGCCTCCTCCCTGAAAACTTGCGATAGAAGCGGCATGCATTTCCTCCTGCGGAACGAGATCCCACGCCAGCTCGTAACCCGCTCCTGCCGCCAATTCTCGCAGGAACTCTCTCTGTGCCCACCCGTTGCCCTCGCGAAATGGATGGACGGCGTTCATCTTTCCAAAGAAGTAAGCAGCTCGCTCGCAGAACCCTTGTGAGTCGGCTCTTCGCAGAAGGTGTTCGCTCGCCAGCCGATCGAGAACTTTCTGGAGTTCCGGAACAATGTACTCCGGTCGGGCGAAGAACGAATTGCCCCTCGCCATGTTCACAGTGCGGAATTCTCCGGCCCAGGCGAACACATCCTGAATAGATGGTGGTGTATCCACTTCAGATGATCTGAGTCAAAGCGGACAGCAACGCGGTTTTCGTAAAGCTCGAGGAGCCGTGCAAAACAGTGGTCGCTTTCAAAGCGTTCCAGGCTCTCCTCATCACAAATGTCAGGAAGATTCCGGAGAATCGAGGTACCAGGACAAACGTAGGGATCATCCTCGACGCTAGCTTGCTGGCTCACCGGCCGCTGTGGAGCCGCCGAACCGCGTCCGTCAGTTGCTGCACTTCCAGACGGCCTTCGACGTATTCATTCGCAAGTGCCAGGACTTCTTTGCTGGGAGCTAAGTCTTCCAGGCGCAGCGTCGCCAGTGCCTCGCGCACACGCTCCCCACTGATCACGGTCTACTGATCGCTGATCACGTTGCCAGATCGGGATCCCTCCCAACCTTCCAACCTGCAAACGAATGGTCAATCGCCTCCCTGCTACACTGTTTCCCCCATGGCACGCCAACGCCTCGGCCAACACTTCCTCGCCGATCTCCACTGGCGCGAAGAGATTGCTCGCGCCATTCGCGTTTCGCCGCATTCCACCGTGCCGCTCCCGCAGGACGATCAACATTGCTGGATCGAAATTGGTTCTGGACACGGTGAGATGACCCAGCACCTTCTTTCTACTGGCGCTCCCGTCCACGCCATCGAAATCGACCCGAAGTTCCATCCCGGCCTCCGCCACCTCACAAAACAATTCCGGCATCTCAACGTCGTCCCCGGCGACATTCTTGAAGCCGACGTTGCCGCCATCGCTTCCGGTCGCCGCGTCCGCATCTACGGCAATCTTCCCTACTACATTACCTCGCCGATCCTTCATCACCTTTTCACGTTTGCGGACTTCATCGACGAAATACACATCGTCATTCAGACCGAAGTCGCTCTTCGCCTCGCGGCCCAGCCGGGCACGCGCGATTACGGCTATCTTTCCGTCGTCACCCAGTTTTATACGCGTCCCGAATTCGTCTTCGAGATTCCCCGGGACGCATTCGAGCCGCCGCCGGAAGTGGCATCGGCGCTGGTCACGCTTCGCCTGCCCGGCGAACGCGCAAAGCTCTCCCTCGGCGATGCATCTCGTCTCCTGGATTTTGTGAAATTATGTTTCTCGCAGAAGCGCAAAACCCTGGTCAATAATTTGCGGTCTCTCGCCAAACCGGATCGTGTACGCGAGGCTTTGGCCTCACTGAATCTGCGCCCCGACGCCCGCGCCGAACAGCTCCCCGTTGCCCAACTCGCCGCTCTCCAGGCTCAGCTGGCTGGTTCGTGATGACCGTTCGATCGCTCTTCCTATTTAGAATGGAACTTCGCTACCTGGGCTGCTCGCTTTTAGGAGACGCTCTCGGCTTCTTTTTTCACCGCCGCCACCAGCCGGTCCGGATAATCGCTCATAATTCCGTCCACCCCCGCAGCGGCGAGCATGCGCATGTGCGCGGGATGATTCACCGTCCAGCACACCACTTGCAGATCTTTCCTCCGCACTTCGGCAATCAGCGCCGGCGTCACCAGATCTCCGCGTATCACCAATTGCCGCGCGCCGATGGCGACGGCCTTCTCCAGCGGATTCTCGATCTGCCCGTCGTACAGGAGCCCGGTCATCAGCGTTGGCTCGATTTTCCGCACGCTCAGCACGACCGCCGGGTCAAAAGAAATCACCACCGTCCGCTGTATCTCTCCCGATTCGCGCAGCGCTCCCACCAGCGCGTGCTCCCCGCCCCACGATCCGCCCGGCTTTATCTCCAGGTAGAACACCACATCATTTTTTTTGGAGAACTCCAGAATTTCTTCCAGCGTGGGGATGCGTTCTCCCGCAAACTCGCTCCCGAACCATGACCCGGCATCCAGCCGCCGCAATTCCGCCAGTTTCATGTCGTGCACGGCGCCCTGTCCGTTTGTGGTTCGATTCACCGTCGCATCGTGAATGGCCACGAAATGCGCATCGCGCGAAAGCTGCAAGTCCGTTTCAATGAATGGCGCTCCCAGCGCAACAGCTTTCTTGAACGCCGCAAGCGTATTTTCCGGCGCGTTCCCCGATGCCCCGCGATGTGCAATAACCAGCATTACGCTACTCTCTCCGTGTTCATCAGCATTCCTGCAACAAGACTGATGTCACAAAATCTCTCTCTTCGAGACAATTCCATATTCCTTGCTATCTGTATGGAAATTATGCTAACACCTCCCCTCTGCACGGAAGTGGGTAGCCGCTTGCCCTGCGTCTTGAATCTAACTGGTGGAAACCCTGCAGGAGGTCTTTCGAGGAGGAAGCCATGAGAAAGGAACTCCGGGCCCTGTTTGTAGCGGTGCTGCTCGCGGCGCCCATTTTGGCGATGCCATACTCCGCGGCGTCTCGGCCCCAGGATGAGAAAAAACAGCGCAGCGAGGCAAAGTATCGGGAAAAACTCTATAAGGAAGTACGGCACCAGCTCGTCATGTTGCCGTGGTATTCCGTATTCGACAACCTCGCCTACCAGGTGGAGGGCGACAAAGTGATTCTCTCCGGCCAAGTGACTCGGCCAGTTTTGAAATCCGACGCCGAGGCCGCCGTGAAGAGCCTCGAGGGAGTCTCTTCGGTCGTGAACAACATCGAGGTTCTTCCGCCCTCGCCGATGGATGACCAGCTCCGCCACTCCCTGTACCGCGCCATTTATGGGGACCCCGGCCTCTCGCGCTACTCCGTTCAGGCCGTGCCTTCCATTCACATCATCGTCAAAAACGGCAACGTCACGCTGGAGGGCGTGGTCGATAGCGAGACGGACAAGAATCTCGCCAACTTGCGAGCCAATCAGGTTCCCAACGTCTTCTCTGTGAAAAACAATTTAGTAGTCGCGGGCTAAGCAATGTAATTCTTCGCGGGCGCGGGGCCGCTCGCTACGCGGCCCCTGTCGCTCCGCTTTTCTGCAGTTGTCGCGATATCCGCCGCGCTGTTTCCTTCAGTGCCTCGATGATTCTCGGCATGTTGGCGTCGTCCGTTTGCGTCAGTGTCCCGCTGGCGCCGAGCGCCGCCGTTACATTCCCCAGGGTGTCGAAGATGGGTGCGCCCAGGCACCGCGCACCCAAACTGTTTTCCTCGTCGTCTACCGCGTATCCTGACTGCTTCACGTGCTCCAGGTCCGCAAGCAGCCTTGGCATGCTGGTGATGGTTTCAGGCGTTCTCTTCTTCAGACCCTGCTGCTTCGCAATTGTTTCCACCTCATGCTTCGGCAGCCAGGCCAGCAGGCATTTCCCGACGCTCGTGGAATGCAAAAACATCCGCCGCCCCACCCACGTATTCACCTTGAAAAATCCGGGCGCCTCCACTTTCTCGATGTAAACCGCCTCGCCCTGGTCCAAGACCGCCAGGTGCACCGTCAGATGAATCCTCTCCACCAGCGACCTCATAAACGGCAGTGCCACGTCGGCGATGTCCAGGTTCGCTTGCGCGTCGCCGCCGAGACTTAAAATCTTCAAGCCCAGCCGATATCGTCCCGTTTGCGCTTCGCGCCGCAAGTAGCTGCGTTTTTCTAGAGTTCTTAAAATGTAACTCGCGGAGCTTTTCGGCATCCCGAGCTTGCGGCTGATCTCCGCGTTGGTGAGTCCCTCGCGGCGTTGCGCGGCCGCCTCCAGAATATTCAGCGCCCGCTCCACCGCTTTCGCGGGACTGGTATCCGTAGCTGCCATGGCCGCCTCCCATAAGAGATAGTTATCGCCCAAGTATAGAATAATTGTTCAGGGTATTGAACATCATCTTGCGGTCGCGGCGGCGCTCCGGTAGAAGAGTGAAAGAGAGCTGAACGTATGTTCAATATACTGAACAAAGAGATTCGGGGAGGAAAGAACTCGCCGATGGTGCGCAATTTTCTCCACTCTTTGTCCGCGTTTTCCCACGGAATCCTGGGCGCTCTCGCGAGGCTCTCCTATCTCCTTGAGCCAATAGATCTTAGGGATTGCACGTCGCTGCCGGTTGGCCTTCGAATTGCCTTTCTAGTTCACCGGCCGGCTTCCGTTCGAATTCGTACCGGAAAGGACTGACCTCGACCATGGCTACCGCTGCCACCAAGCCGAATCCGGCGCTCGCTCCCCTGCCCTTTTCGAATCGCATCGTGGCGGTCAATTCCGCTCCTCCGGAATTCGATCCTGCTCGCGATCTCCCCGCGGGCTTTCTCGAATTTCTCGCGCCGCTGCATGCCGTGCTCACGTTGCGGCAGCGCGCATTGATCGCGCGCCGCGATTACGCGCTGGCCGAGGCCCACTCGGGAAAGGTTCCCGATTACCTGCCGCCCTCGGTCGCCACCACAAATTCCTGGCGCATTGAGCTTCCTGCCTGGTGCGCGGATCAGCGCAATCAGATGACCGGCCCTGCGGATGACGCCGATCTTGTCGTGAAAATGCTGAATTCCGGTGCTCCCGGCGTCATGCTCGATCTGGAAGATTCCACCGCCAATGCGTGGGAGCACAATTCGCAAGGGATCAAAAATATTCTGGAAGCGCTCGCCGGCCGACTCACCTACTTTGACCGCAAGCGCAACAAAACGGTGGGCATCAATTCCAGCCCCACGGTCATTTTCACGCGGCCGCGCGGCCTGCACATTCATCAGGCCGGCGTTCTGCCCGGGGAATTGCTCCCGGCTTCGCTCTTCGACGTCGCGATGGTGGCTTATCAGGTGGACTTCAGCGCGCTGAAGCATCCTCTCTGCATTTACATTCCCAAGTCCGAATCCGCCGATGAGGCGCTCTGGTGGCGCGATCTTTTCCAGATGATTGCCCGCCTCAAGGGCCTGCCAACAAATGCCATCAAGTGCATGGCGCTGGTGGAATCGCATCCGCTTGCTTTTCAGATGGAAGAGTTTGCCTGGAATCTTCGCGATCACATCGTGGGCCTGAATCTGGGCCGCTGGGACTACATGGCCAGCCTGATCCATTTCAATCTCGAAAATCCCGAGTGGGTACTTCCCGATCGCAACACCATTCCGCACAATGTCGCGTTCTTCCAGAATCTGCGCAATCTTCTGCCGGAGATTTGCCATAAACACGGGCTGCTGGCGATCGGCGGCATGACCGCTCTCTTTCCCAGTCGCGAGGACGCGGAACTGAACGCGCGCGCCTTGAAAGCCCTCGCGGAAGACAAGAAGAACGAAGCCAATTCGCTGATGGACGGCGCGTGGACAGGACATCCCGATCAAAACGAAATCGCTGTGAGCCAGTTCCCTGCTCCGAATCAACTTCAGGCGCGCCCGGCCAACGCCACGACGCATCCTGATCTTCGTCCGCTGCCAACGGGAGTCGGCAAGCGCACGCTGGCCGGAACGCGCGCCGCGGTTCGCACGGTCATTCGCTATCGCAACGGCGTTCTCAACGGCAAGGGCGCGAGTCTCCTCGATGGCTACATGGAAGATCTCGCCACGGATCGCATTTACCGGCTGATGATCGCTCAGCGCATGAAGCACTCGGACAAAGTCGAAGTTCTTGATGAGGGAGGCGTGCCGGTTCTTCACACGCCGGAACTCATCCGCGATCTCTTTGACGAGGAGCTCGACCGTCTGTTGCGGGAGAGCGCGAAGAGCAATGACGCCCAAGTAGCGGCTACGCTCCGCGAGGCCCGCGGCATCAGTGAAGAAATGATCCGCCGGGCGGAGTTCAATCCGGCGTGAAATGAGTTTTCAGTTGTCAGTGATCAACTATCAGTTTTTAGTTCTTAGATGATGGTTCTTGGTGGAAGTTTTTGGTTCGAATGGGAGCGGGACCTGCCCCATCCGTGATTTGGAAAGATTTTTAGGTTTTCCCTTGGCAGTCGCAATTGAAGAGAAAGGCATGGAACATTAAATGTCCTCCAACGGAACTAACGGCGCCAACGGAAACGGCAATGGCAACGGCCACAAGCAACAGACGTTGAATCACTGGACCACTGACCCCCGCTGGTCCGGCATCGCGCGTCCTTATTCTTATTCGGATGTGCTCCGCCTGCGCGGCTCCATCCAGATCGAGTACACGCTGGCGCGGCTCGGTGCGGAGCGCCTCTGGAACTTGATGCACACCGATGCCTACGTCCCTGCGCTCGGAGCCATCACGGGCAATCAGGCCATTGAAATGGTGCAGGCCGGACTGAAAGCGATCTACGGGAGCGGCTGGCAGGTCGCCGCCGACGGCAATACCGCGGGCGATGTCTATCCCGACCAAAGTCTCTATCCCTGCGACTCCGCGCCGAATCTGGTGAAGCGCATCAATCGCGCGTTGCTTCGCGCTGACCAGATCGAATCGGCGGAAGGCAAGAAGTCCGGCACGTATTGGTTCGCGCCAATCGTCGCCGACGCGGAGGCCGGATTTGGCGGATCGCTGAATGCCTACGAACTGATGAAAGCGATGATCGAAGCCGGCGCTGCGGGCGTACATTTCGAAGACCAGCTCTCTTCGGCCAAAAAGTGCGGGCATCTGGGTGGTAAAGTTGTCGTACCGACGCGCGAGTTCATCGAAAAATTAGTGGCGGCGCGGCTTGCGGCCGACGTTTGCGGCGTTCCCACGATTCTCATCGCGCGCACCGACGCCAACTCCGCCGGACTTTTGCTTTCCGACGCGGACCCGCGCGACCGGGAATTCATCCACGGCGAACGCACGCCGGAAGGCTTCTACCAGTTCCGCGGGGGGATCGACGCCGCCATTGCTCGCGGCCTCGCTTACGCTCCTTACGCCGACATGCTTTGGTGCGAAACCTCCACTCCGGATCTCGCCGAAGCGAGGAAATTCGCCGACGCCATTCATGCGAAATTCCCAGGGAAACTCCTGGCCTATAATTGCTCGCCGTCTTTCAACTGGAAGAAAAAGCTTGACGACGTCACCATCGCCAACTTCCAGCAGGAACTCGGAAAAATGGGCTACAAATTCCAATTCGTCACTCCATGTTCCACCTTGCGCGCGGCTATTCGCAGGCCGGCATGACCGCGTATTCGAAACTCCAACAGGAAGAATTTGCCGCGCAGGAACTCGGCTATCGCGCCGTCACCCACCAGCGCTTCGTCGGGACCGGCTACTTCGACGAAATCGCCCAGGTCGTTTCGAGCGGCAATTCTTCTACCACCGCGCTCGCTGGCTCCACGGAAGCTGAACAGTTTCACGGCGCAGTACCCGTAGCACCCGCGCCCTCAAATGGGCATGCACCGGAAGCCCACGTCTGATTGCCAACTGTGGCGGGAATCCAAAGTTGCAGCAAAAAGACTCATGCACTACTGTAGTGCATGAAGACCCATGTCTATAGCTGGCGTTTGTCCAGCGAGCTGAAATCAGACCTTGAGCGCCAAGCGCGCCTCCAGAAGATCTTTATCTCTACGATTCTTGACACGGCGGTTCGCGAATGGCTGAAGAAAAGTGCAATCGACGTGTCTGGAGACCAGGAACAGCGCAAGCTGCACGCAGCGGCGGAGAAGTATATCGGCGTCCTAAAGGGACTCGACAGGGATCGCTCTGAAACGGTTCGCGAAACCATCCGCAAGAAGCTGCGGCGGCGCTATGGCCGCTGACGCGCTGGTCGATACCGGGGCGATCCTCGCCATATTGCAAGAGAGCGACAAGTGGCATGAAGCCTGCCAACAGGCCTTCCGCCAATTGCGCTTTCCGCTGTTAACTTCAGAGGCGGTGCTGACCGAATTGTTCCATTTGGTTGGCACTAGCCGGGCGGAAATGGAAACGGTGTGGAACTTCGTGCGATCCGGAGCGGTCGTGGTGGGCACGATTGAAGATGCGGAGTTGCCGCAACTGCACTCGTTGATGTCGCAGTATTGGGACCGGCCGATGGGCTTCGCGGACGCGACCCTCGTGCATCTAGCGAACCGCGAGTCGCTAACAACGATTCTGACGGTGGATCAAGCGGATTTCGCAACGTATCGCCTGGCAGGAAAGCGACGATTTCAAGTGCTGCCTCTTGGTCGATCCTCGTGATCAACATGCCCTCACGGGTGTGAGGAGAGCGGCCCGCCTCGGAAGGCGGGCCCTACAATGTGGCGTCGCACCGCACTCCTCAATTGTGTTGTGAGATTCTACGACTATGCGTCGGGCCAAGACTGGCCATCGGGATACGAACGGCGCCTTTTGAGCGAAGGAACAAAGCCCGTGGTGGTCGAGTTCTTCATCACGGCTTGAAAGGTTTGCTGGAAGGCTTCCATCTCCGGTTGCGTGCCGACGGTGATGCGCACGTGCGTCGGCCAGACGGGCCACGGCCGGCCGATATAGACGTTGCGCTTGGCCATGGCGTCAATGACTTCTTTGGCGGGGCGCTTGGTGTCCAGCATGAAACAGTTGGACTGTGAGGGGACGTAGGCATAGCCCTGGCTGGCGAGCCAATCAAATGTTTTTTGACGGACGGCGGCGTTCAACTGCTTGCGCTCCGAAACGAGATGCTCATGCTTGAGGCTCGCGGTAGCCGCGGCCATAGCGGTAATCGGCATGGCGCTCCAGCCGCCGAAGTTCTCCAGTTTCGCCAGCAAATCGGGACGCGCGATGGCCAGTCCGCAACGAATACCCGCCATGCCGTAAATCTTCGAGAACGTTCGCAACACGATCACGTCCTGATCGGCTTTCACCAGGTCGATGGCACTCACGCCATCCGAAAAATGGATGTAGGCCTCGTCGACGAGCAAGACCGAGCCTTTCGGTTTCGCGGCCAGTAGTTGCTCGATGGCAGAGTGCGGCGTCATCGTTCCGGTCGGATTGTTCGGGGTGCAGACGTAGAAAAGCCCGGCGTCCGGCGCCGCTGCGATCATTGCCTTGATATCGTGCGAATACGTTTTCATCAGCGGAGTCTTGACGATGCGGGCTCCGGAAATCTTCGCCGCTTTCATACCGGCTTCGTAACCGGGATCCGCGGTGACGTAGCACTTCGTTGGCGAGGTGAACGAGAGCACGGAGAAATGCAACGGTTCGCTTGAGCCGGGAAAGACGCGGAGGTATTCCGGTTTCAGGCCCTCCATCTCCGTGAATGTCTTGACGAATTCTTCCTTCAGCCAGTAGGAATAGCGGCCGCCCTGCGGCGCCATGTCCACGATGGCTTTTCTCGCGGCGTCGCAGGGGCCAAGAGGATTTTCGTTCGCGTCGATCACTACGGCTCCGGGATGAAAAACATTGCGCTCTTCCGCCGCGAGGGATGCCTCGGTTGCAATCCGCAACGCCATCGCTGCGGTCGCCGCCGCAGACAACTGGAGAAACGCCCTCCGCGAAGCTTTTGAAAGTACCTCGTTGCTCTTCATCCGGCCCTCCTCACAGGTGCGAAAGTTTTCCGTGGAAAAATCCGGCGCCTGATTCCGCCTGCAAATGTAACCGGATTGGTTTCCGGCCTGCGCATCACTATAGCACCGAATCGGGGGATGATTTAAGCGCCAGTCGCATCAGGCGCCTATCGGACCCTCTTCGGGATTTTGGACTGCCTTGGAAGTTTAATTTGACGGCGAAGATCGGATAGATTCTCTCGGGCGCTCTGCTCTAAGCTATTACTTTTCGATCGATGATCGCGAGACTTGGGAGCCCGCATGGCTCAAGCAGCAAGAAATACTGCCGCTTCACTCTCCATCGCCCAACGAATCGACGCATTGGACTGGAGCAACGCCGAGCAATCTCTTTCGGAGCGCGGGTACGCGGTAACAGCTCCCACGCTCTCGCCTGATGAATGCGCTTCGCTCGCCGCTCTATATAGCGATGCAAGCCGTTTTCGCAGCCACATCGTCATGGAGCGCTATCGCTTCGGCATCGGCGACTACAAGTACTTCGCCAACCCGCTTCCAGAATTGGTCGCCGATCTCAGAAGCAGCGCTTATCCGCACCTCGCCGAAGTAGCCAATCAGTGGGCGGAAGCCCTCGGTGAAAACGTTCCTCGATATCCTCGCGACCATGCAGCTTTCCTGAAAACTTGCCACAAAGCGGGGCAGACGAGGCCCACACCGCTTATGCTTCACTACGAGGCCGGTGGCTACAACTGTCTTCATCAGGATCTCTACGGCGAAGTCAGCTTTCCCCTGCAAATGGTATTTCTGCTCGGTCAGCAAGGCCGCGATTGGGAAGGCGGAGAATTTATTCTCGTCGAGCAGCAACCGCGTGCGCAGTCCAAGCCGCAGGTCGTCGTTACCGATCAAGGTCAGGCGATTATCTTCACCACACGCTACCGGCCCGTGAAGGGTTCGCGCGGCTATTATCGCGTCAATCTGCGCCATGGCGTCAGCCGCGTGCACCGTGGTACCCGCTACACTTTGGGCATCATCTTCCACGACGCAAAGTAGGCGCGCCACAATTCTCCGTTCCCGGTGCTGTCCGAATCCGCACTCCCCGTCCCAATACCGGGCACCGGTTTCTACGTATGGGTGTGCCTTGCTCGCCTAAGTCTTTTTTGTTCAGCACCATACATGATCGGCGGATGGTCAACTGCTTGCCCATGAATTCTATTTGCACGGGGAGGTCTGACGATGGGCACACTCACTCAAAAGCTGCGCTACGCCGTGCGCGCGCTCTGGAACAGCCCTGGCTTCACCATGGTAGTTGTGCTGACGCTGGCGCTCGGCATCGGCGCCAACACCGCCATTTTCTCGGTCGTTTATTCGGCCCTCCTGCATCCGCTGCCTTATCGCGATCCCGGCAAGCTCTTCCATCTTGGTGAGTCGCGCAGTCAATCCGACAACAGCGCGAATGGCGCTCAGGCTTCTTACCCGGACTATCTGGATTGGAAGCGCGCGGCAAAGAGTATCCAATCCTTCGCGGCTTACAGCGGTGATGCCTTCACTCTTTCTGCGAATGGCGAGCCCAAGAACGCTTTCGCCGCGCAGGTTACGCCGAGTTTTTTTTCGACTCTCGGTATTAAGCCCGCTCTTGGACGTGATTTCCTCGAGGGCGAAATGCGGGAAGATGGCCCTCCCGTGACGATTCTCACCGATGCCTTTTGGCGCACCGAGTTTGGCGCCGATCCGAAGGTCATCGGGCGCGTCATTCACCTGGATGGCAAGCCCGCCACCATCGTCGGCGTTCTTCCGCGCGACTTTGAGTTTGCACCCGCCAGATCCGCGCCGCTGTGGGTTCCCATGCACCAGAGCGGAGATCCCATCACGCGCCGCAGTCTCCGCTGGCTCAGCGTCTTCGGCCGGCTCGCCCCGGGCGTCTCTCCCGATCAGGCCCGCGCGGAAATGCACAGCATCAACGCGCAACTCGCCCGCGCATATCCAAAGGAAAACGGATCCACGTTCTTTGTCATGGAAAGTCTCACAGAACAAATCGTGGGCAAGGTTCGGCCCATCCTGCTTATTCTGCTCGGAGCCGTCGGATTCGTCCTTCTGATCACGTGCGCCAACGTCGCCAACCTCGTCATGACCCGTTCCATCGGCCGGCGCAAGGAATTTGCCGTGCGTTCTGCTCTGGGCGCGAGCCGGGCCAGCCTGTTCTCCCAGTTGCTGACCGAAAGCCTGTTGCTCTCCTTCATCGGCGCTGCCGTCGGGCTTCTCGGCGCTCAGTGGGGCGTCAATTTGCTAGTCGCTGCCATACCCGAATCTCAGTTACAGTCCATGCCTTATTTGCGTGACACCGGAATGAACCTCCCGGTCCTTCTCTTTCTTGGCGGCGTGACCGTGCTCACCGGAATTCTTTTCGGGTTGGCTCCCGGCCTGGACGCTTCGCGTACGTCTCTGAACGATGTCTTGAAGGATGAATCGCGCGGTGGAACGAGCGCAGGCCATGCTCGCCTGCGCAACACCCTGGTCATTGCCGAAATCTCAATTTCTCTCGTTCTGCTGGTCGGTGCAGGCCTCTTACTCAAGAGCCTCCACGCCCTTCTGGGACAAGACCCGGGCTTCAACCTCCATAACGTTTTGACCTTTTCAGTGAACTTGCCGGACTCTTCCTATCCCAGCGACAAGACCCCTCCCTACTACAGCGCGGCCGCTGTCCGCTTCGATCACGATTTCACCCAGCGGCTACGTTCTTTGCCGGGCGTGCTGGACGTGGGCCAAACCTCGGGAATTCCCGCCAGTGGCGGCAGCGGCACCATCCGATTCGTTGTCGAAGGCCGCCCCACGGCCACTGGACAAGAAGACGAATGCCAAATCATCACCGTTAGCACGGGCTATTTTTCTTCGCTGAAGATCCCTCTTGCGGACGGCCGTTTCTTTAACGCAAGGGATGTCCGGGGCGCGCCTGACGTCGTAGTCGTCAGCCGTGCGTTCAGCAAGGCCTATTTCCCTAGGGAAAACTCCATCGGCAAACGCATCCGTTTCACTTACAGTGCGCAGAATCCTTTTCTTCAAATCGTCGGCGTGGCCGCAGATACCGCGTCCATCGATCTCGCCGCGCCACCGCCTCCCATCATCTACACGCCTAACGATCAGGGGCCCTCAACGTACCTGAGCTACATGGTGCGCACGGCAGGCGAGCCCGACGCGTTTGTCGGGGCCGCCCGCGCTGCCTTGCAGGAAGTGGATCCTCAGCTCCCCTTGATCCAACCCCAATCCCTGGAACAAATTGCCAATCAATCTCCCTCGGTTTTCCTCCGCCGCTATCCTTCTTATCTGATTGGCAGTCTTGCTGCTCTGGCCTTGATTCTCGCGGTCGTGGGTTTGTATGGGTTGATTTCACATTTGGTGCTGCAGCGCACCCGGGAAATCGGCATCCGCGTGGCTCTCGGCGCGCAGCGTCGCGACATCATGAGAATGGTTCTTCGCCAGGGCCTCCGCGCGACTGTGGCTGGCGTCACCATCGGTGTCGTCGCCGGCCTCGCGCTCACGCGCCTTTTGAGGAGCTTGCTTTACGGCGTCACTCCGGGCGACTGGCTCACTTTCTTGAGTGTCGCCCTTCTCTTACTCGTCGTCGCGCTGGCTGCTTGTTCTATCCCCGCTCGTCGCGCCACGCGCGTCGATCCCATCGTGGCTCTGCGTTACGAGTAACGTAGGCACACTCCGGCTCTCGACTATCTTGGTTGAGAATAAATCTCTTGAGAAAGCCCTGACGAATCTACAACAACGAGGAGCTACTCGTGGCCGCCGCCGAGTTCGCGCACGATGGAGCCCACGAAGGATTTTGCGTCTCCGAAGAGCATGAGGGTCTTATCAAGGTAGTAAAGCGGATTGTCGATTCCGGCAAAACCCGCGGCCATGCTGCGCTTGATCACCATCACCGTGCGCGCTTTGTCCACGTCCAGAATCGGCATGCCATAAATCGGGCTCGAAGTGTCAGTGCGTGCTGCGGGATTGGTGACGTCATTCGCTCCGATTACCAGCACCACGTCGGTCTGCGGAAAATCTCCGTTGATTTCGTCCATATCCAGCAGCTTGTCATAGGGAATGTCCGCTTCCGCGAGCAGAACATTCATGTGCCCCGGCATGCGGCCGGCGACCGGATGGATTCCAAACTTCACATCCACGCCGCGCTTGGTCAGCGCATCATAAAGTTCGCGCACTTTGTGTTGTGCTTGCGCTACGGCCATTCCATACCCCGGCACGATGACCACCTTGTTGGCCGCCGCGAGGATCGCTGCGGCTTCCTCCGGTGTCGCGCTGCGCACCGGCCGCGTCTCCTGTTGGCCTGCGACCGCCGTCTGCTCCTGTCCAAAAGCGCCAAAAAGCACGTTCGAAAACGACCGGTTCATCGCTTTCGACATGTTCACGGAAAGAATGAGACCCGAAGCTCCGTCCAATGCACCCGCAATGATCAGTAGTTTGCTGTCGAGGACGAATCCCATCGCCGCCGCGGAGAGCCCCGCGTAGGAATTCAAAAGCGAAATCACCGTGGGCATATCGGCGCCGCCGATGGGAATGATCATCATCACGCCGAACAGAAGAGGAATGCCGACGATCAGCGGGAAAAGTTGCGTCTTTTCCGGATGCGCTACCAACATACCGGCCACCACGATCGCGACACCCAGAAGTCCCAGGTTGACGATGTTCTGTCCCTTATACGTGATGGGCCGCTGCGGCAAGATTTCCTGCAATTTTCCCGCGGCCATCAAGCTGCCCGTGAACGTCAGCGATCCGAGGATGACCTCCAGTGAGAGTACGCCCATCATGAAGCGCGGCACATCCGGGGTGCGCAAATAAAATTCCGTTGTGCCCACCAAGGTCACGCACAGCGCGCCAAACGCGTGGCTCAGTGCCGTCCGCTGCGGCACCGCGGTCATGGCCACTTCGCCGAGCGGCACGCCGATGATCGTGCCCAACACCAGGCCTATAACGATCCATTTGTATTCCACGATACCGTGATGAAGCAATGTGCCGGCAATCGCCAGCAGCATGCCCAGTTCGCCGGCAAAAACTCCGCGGCGCGCGGTCGTCGGAGAGCTCAGCCATTTGAGCGAAAGAATGAAGAGCGCGGTGGCAATCAGGTAGGTGATCTCGATGAGGTAGTCCGAACCGAGCGCATTGCTCATGGTTTTTTCGGCCCGCTCGCTTTGAACATCTTCAGCATCCGGTCGGTAATCAGGAATCCACCCACGATGTTGCTGGTCGCCGCGACGATGGCGATCGTTCCCAGGATTTTCGCGAGTGTCGCCCTGTGCGCATGGTACTGACCGGCCATAATAATGGCTCCCACCACGGCGATAGCATCGAGCGCGTTTGTCAATGACATCAAGGGGGTGTGCAGAAGCGGGGAAACGCGGCGTATGACTTCAAATCCGATAAATGCGGCCAGCATGAAAACGTAGAGGCTGGTGAGCAGATCCAGCTTCATGACTTCATCACCTCCTTCGATTCAGCCGGCAAGGCCGGGAGCGAAAAAAATTCCCTGATGCGCGGGTTGATTACTTCTCCGCCTCGGGTCAGCAGCGTTTCGCGGACAATTTCGTCGTCCAGGTCGAGCTGCAGCTTTCCGTCTTTGACGAGGTGCAGCAGAAAGGCGCTCACGTTTCGCGCATACATCTGGCTGGCGTGATACGGCACGGTGCTCGCCAGATTGAACCAGCCGATGATCGTCACACCATGTTCCACGACGATCTCGCCCGGCCGTGTTAGCTCGCAATTTCCTCCGCGCTCTCCGGCCAGATCGACGATCACCGATCCTGGCGCCATGCTCGCTACCATCTCTTTAGTCACCAGAATCGGAGGCTTCTTCCCAGGAATAACCGCCGCGCTGATCACCACGTCGCTTTCTACCACGACTTTTCCCAGTAGTTCACGCTGGCGCCTGTAAAACGTTTCATCCTGCGCCCGCGCGTACCCGCGCGCATCTTCGGCATCTTTGGCTTCGATGGGAAGCTCCACGAAGCGCCCGCCCAAGCTCTGCACTTGCTCCTTTGCGGCGGGACGCAGGTCGTAAGCCGAAGCGACTGCGCCCAGCCGCCGCGCCGTGGCAATCGCCTGCAAACCCGCAACACCCGCGCCAATCACAAAAACGCGTGCCGGAGTAATCGTCCCCGCAGCCGTCGTGAGCATTGGAAAAATGCGCGGCGAAGTGTCCGCCGCAAGCACCACCGCCTTGTAGCCGCAAATCGTAGCCATCGACGAAAGCACGTCCATGCTCTGGGCGCGCGTCGTTCGCGGCATCAACTCCACCGAAAACGAGGTCTCTCCTTTGCTAGCGATTTCCTGAAGGGTTTCAATGGAGCCAAGCGGCCTCAAAAATCCAATGAGTACCTGGCCGCGGCGGAAAAGGGGAACGTCGGCTTTGCCGGTCTTGTCGTTGGAACCATAACAGAGAATTTGAACTACAATGTCCGCGGCGCGAAACACTTCGGCGCGATCGGCGGCAATCTTCGCGCCCTTCGCGATGTAGTCCGCGTCGGGATAGCCTGCCCCGGCTCCGGCTCCCGCCTCCACCACCACTTCCAGGCCTGCTTTGGTCAGATTCGGAATGGCCGCGGGCACCAGCGCCACGCGCCGCTCTCCGGGAAAACTCTCTCGGGGCACACCAACGATCATGAAGCTTCCTCCAGTGCCAAATACCAGAACTGCGGTTGGAAATTACAAACGCGCGAGGAGATTCGTTCGGCAAATTTCAACGCGAGGCCAACCCTCCGCTGGGCCAGACGCCCCAAAGCATACACTCCTCGGTGACGGTTTCGTAAGTGCCCCCGCAAAATTGCAGTCTGCCTTCGCAGCATCACCGTGTTGGCATTCTGCTCATCCTCTATGTTCTTCGGGTCAAGTCTTTTTCCGTGGTGCATTCGTTTTGAAATTGCGCGCCGACTATCGGAGAATAGAGGTGTCACTCGAAAATGGATTCTCCGAGCTCAAACTTATTTCCCGCGAACAGCGATTCCCCCGCCCGCGAGAAGCTTCTCTCCCTGCGTGTTGCTCTTCTGCGCCTCCACAAGACTCTTCTCAACATGGAGCGCCGCGACTATGAGCGCGAGTACGGCTACGTCAACACCGGGGAGCTCTTCCGCCTGGTCATCGACCATTCGCAGTTCGCCTGGCTGCACAACATCTCCGAATTCGTCGTCCGCATCGATGAGACTCTGGCCGCCAAGGAGCCCATCACCCCGGAATACACCAGCGGCGCCATCTCTCTCGCCAGGAAAATGTTCGTTCCCACGGAATCCGGGGACGCTTTCCAGAAGAAATACTTCGACGCCATCCAGCGCGACCCCGCAGTAGTCATCGAACACGCTGAGCTCGCCCGCCTCTTCAACAACGAGCCTCTCGACTCCTCCACCCCTTAGTTTCTCCAAATTCCCTGATAGACTTGCCCGGTCACCCGGAGGTCCTCATGAGCGATTCCGAAAAGACCTACACCAACGGCGAAATCACCGTCATTTGGAAACCCGGGGTCTGCATTCACTCCGCCAAGTGCGTGCAGGGCCTCGGCGAAGTCTTCAACGTCAACGCTCGCCCCTGGATCAACATGGATGGGTCTGGAACCGAGCGCATCATTAAACAGGTCGAGCAGTGCCCTTCTGGAGCGCTCAGTTATGTTCGGAATGAAAAAATCAGCAAAGCCGCAGGGTGATCCGTGGACGTGAATCTAAATGACGCAACCGTCACCCACAACGAAGAAGCTCATCGCTTCGAAGCTGGCATTGGCGGCCTTCGCGCCTTTATCGCTTATAGCCGCTTCCCCGGCCGTATCGTTTATACCCACACCGAAGTGCCGCAGCCACTCGAAGGCCAAGGCGTGGCTGCAAAACTCACCCGCGTGGCGCTCGATTTCGCCCGCGTCCATCATCTGCGGGTTGTCCCGCTCTGTCCCTACGTCTCCAGTTTCATCCGGAAGCACCCTGAGTATCAGGATCTCGTTTCTTCCGACGACCTCCAAAAACTGCTTTCTCTCTGACTCGACATCCCATGTCCCCACCGCGCGCGGCTCTGAAATCCTCCCCTGCGAAACTCACTATCCGCCGCCTTCGCCGTACTGAACTTCCGTCGGACACCGTCATGCTCGCTCGTTTCCTCATCGGGAGAGTCGTCGTCCGCGATCTCCCCGCGGGCCGCCTCAGCGGCCGCATCGTGGAAACGGAAGCCTATCCGCCCGGCGACCCCGCCGGACATCACTTCCGTGGCCCTACTCCGCGCATTCGTTCGATGTATCTCGCTCATGGCCACGCCTACATTTTTTTCAGCTATGGCGCGCACTTCATGCTCAATGTCGTGAGCGAGCCCGTGGGAACTGCCGCGGCGATCCTCATCCGCGCCCTCGAACCGCTTCAAGGCATCGAGCTCATGCAGCGCCACCGCAAGACCACTCGGCTTCTCGATATCACCCGCGGCCCCGGACGCCTCGCCGCCGCTTTTCAAATCTATCGCCGCCACGACGGCCTCGACCTTTGCGCCCCCGGCTCCCTCTGGCTGGGTGAAACCAGCCATCCTATTGGCCCCATCGGAAAAACCGTCCGCATCGGCATTACCCGTGCCGCCGATCAACTCCTTCGCTTTTACGAGCGCGGCAATCCCTTTGTCAGCGGCCCCAAGCGCTTCCTCCTACCTGTCACTGCTCGCAAGAAATCGTCTTTCGGGGGAAATTGATCTGACCCGGAAAACGCGCACTCCTCCCTCTGTCGAATTCCTCGCTCTAGCGCTTATCCGGGTCCCCTGCCTTGTGATTATTTCTTGCTTAAAGTGCTCTCTTGCGCTTCGGTAGTTTCCGCTCGGCGCACCAGATAATTCTCCAGAAGGCCGTCCAGTTCCTGCGGCCGGATAGGCTTTGTGAGATACCTGTCCAGCCTTCCGGCCAGGCATTTCTCCCGATCGCCCATCATGCTCACCAGTGCCAGATTGGAACAACGGCGCTTTCGCCTCTCGCCGGATCCTCTCTATCTCCGCGAGTAGCTCAGTAGCGTGCTGCTGCCCTGTCCGGCCGGGGATTCCACCGGAAAACGAGTCCACAAACCGTTCTCACTTGATACGCACTCGGTTATTTTTTGCACCAAAGAAGCGTGGAAAGTCGTCCGAAACGCCTTCGACACGCCCGCCCGCAGGCCCTCCATAACCGATAGGAACCACGTCACCCCTTCCTACCCATTTCATGCAAGAATGTGGACCATGAGCGCCCGGCCCCAGGCGCCTGCGAATCACAAGTCTAGACGATCCAGCCCTGACTCAGACGCCGCGGTGTTCTTTCGGCGATCGCACGCCACGCGGATGGGGGTGTCCCCATTGGCCGGCTCACAAGAATTCAAAGTTGGAGGTGCACTATGAGTGACTTCTGGAAGCAGTGCGAAGGTCAGGTCATCGACAATCGATTTCGGCTGCAGCGGTACCTGGGCGGTACGGACGACTCCGCCGTTTTTCTTACGCAGTTCGCCGGATCACCTTCAAAAAAAGCCGCCATCAAATTTATTCCCGCCGGTACCACCGCCGATCTCCAGCTCTCACTTTGGCGCCGCGTTACACAGCTCGCTCATCCCCATTTGCTCCGCATCCTCGACATCGGCCGCTGCCGCCTGGAGAACAGGGATCGTCTCTACATCGTAATGGAATATGCCGATGAAGACCTCTCCCAGATTCTCCCCCAGCGTCCTCTCACGGCTTCCGAAGCTCGCGAAATGCTCGAACCGGTGCTCGATGTTCTCATTTATCTCCACGGCAAAGGCCTCGTTCATTCACGCATCAAACCTTCCAACATTCTTGCCACGGCCGATCAACTCAAGCTGTCCAGCGACACTCTCTTCCCCATCGGCGAATCCCGCAAATCATCGAGCAAGTTCGCCGCCCACGACGCTCCTGAAACCGCAGGCTCTCCGCTCTCCGCAGCCGCCGACGTCTGGTCTCTCGGCATGACGCTGGTCGAAACACTCACGCAGCACGCACCTGTCTTACAGCCCGGAAGCCAAGCCGACCCGGTCGTCCCCGATGCGCTTCCCCAGCCGTTCCTCGATATCGCGCGTCACGCACTCCGCCGCGAACCCCGGCGCCGCTGGACCATTGCCGAAATCGCCGCGCGCTTCAATCCCGCGGCCGCCGCCCAATCCGTATCTCCCTTAGCTGTCCCCCTCTCTACGGTTCCGGCTGTCCCCGCGGCAAAGCTGCCGGTGCCAAAGTCCGACGTGCCTCCGCCAAGACCGCAAGCGCAGCCGCCACGTCTGCAACCCGCGAACCTGCGGAAGCAAACTCTTGTTCTTCCCAACTATGTCCTTCCTGTTGCCGCTGTGCTGCTGATTATTTTCGCCATCATTGCGCTACCGAAAATTCTCGGCCATCGTTCCGACTCTTCGTCGTCCGCTTCAGCGGCCCCCGCTGAGCCCACAGGAAAGTCAAATCCGGTTGAGCAGCCTGTGCGTCGTGAAACCCCGCCAGCTCCAAAGACGTCCGCACCATCCGCGACGCAAAACTCGCTGAAGACCGCCGCAGAGAAAAAGCCTGTGGCACAGCCGGAGAGTTCGCCGGTTGCCGCAAGCAGCCGTGCTGCCCTGCGCACCGATACCTTTCCGTCTGCAAACCCGCCACGCAATGCCGCGTCCTCTTCCGCGCGCGGTGAAGTCCTCGACCAGGTTCTGCCCGAAGTCTCCGACAAGGCGCGCGCCACCATTCGGGGCACCGTCCGCGTCAGCGTCCGCGTTCACGTCGATCCCACGGGCGACGTCTCCGAAGCTGCGCTCGATTCTCCCGGCCCCAGTAAGTATTTCGCCGACCTCGCACTGAAAGCCGCCCGCCACTGGCAATTCTATTCACCGGAAGTCGACGGCCACAGCGTCCCCAGCGACTGGCTCATCCGCTTCCATTTCTCGCCCTCCGGGTCCAAAGCCTTTCCAGCGCAAACAACGCCGTAGTGTTTGCTGGAGCGTTTGGCAGGGATGAGTCGTGTCTTGGTGTAACTGCTGGAATATCAATGGTGGAACTGGAGTTCGCGATTGTTGAGTTCATAATTTTCTCGTTGAGGGTACACCCTCTATGAAAGATGGATCGTTTTCAAAACAAAGAAGTTGCGGGAAAAGCATTTTTGTAAGTAGCTGAATAGGAAGCCGTCTGCGTCTCCGAACCCGCAATGTCCGACGCCTCCACACTGCGGCGGATTTTCTTGCCTTGATAATAGGTGAATGAAACGACGCCAGCAGAAGAACGGCTCCAATGAGGACAGGGAAAAAGACAGTTCTTCCCGTCGTCTTGGAATTTTAGGAGATAGTTTTCCTCTCCTGGGTTTTCGCGTCCAACCTTCCTCGCCGCTCTGCTGATATCGACGCGTTCATGCGGTATCAAGGTGCGCCGACCGAGGAGAACAGAGATCTGTGGCTGAAGGAACGAGAAAAAACTCAAAGTGAAGTAAGACTAAGAGTATCCCTGGGAGTTTGCCTCGCGGTCGGAAACCTTTTCCTGATGGGATGGGTAGCGCGGAGAGGGACAAAATCCTCGACGCCGGGTGATGCGCTAGGTTCTCCGGACGCTGCCCCCATGTACGGTGAAACGATCCACGAGTAGCGTTCTGAGGCGTAGCGAGGGGCTGCCAACGTGCAATTTAACCCCAAGTTGGGTACTGCAGAGCGCCGTAGGGCGCTCTTCGTTAACGTGCTAACGCAACGTGAGTTAGTGAATCCCCGGCGCTGGCCGTTGACCGCAGCAAACCGCTACTCGTCTACAGGCTGCTGCTGAAAGCGGCCATTCGACCAAAAGTAGACGTCAGCTTCATATTCCTGTTCCGCTGCATCCACCATCAAGATGCCCTCAATCGCCTGCACTTGAAACTTCTTTTTGGACTCTTCGCTGAAAAACTTGTTGATGGGGACTTTGCGGATGAAATAATTAGAAGCCCCACGGTCGTCAAACTGATCGACAACCGTTATCTCGTAAGACGGCTGCTGGGATTTGCGGCGAAAGATCAGGAACCTGTACCCAGCATCTGGGTGATCAACGGGGACAAGCAGAACAGCATAGGAGGGTGTCTTGGCGCTCTGGAATAACCCCACGGCGATTCCCGGACATGCTGGCGGCTTTTTACCAGCCCAGGTCTTCCGAGCGTGGTCGGTTAGACTTTCGGGTTCCTGAATCTTCCACGAACCGAAATCACTTTTGAGATGATTCTGAACATCTGAAGGGAAGGAACCCAAGTTACAGGGAGCCGATGCGTCGGTAGCGCTAGCTACCTTAGGCAAGGGCGAAGTCTGGCCAAAAACCAGAATAGCCGTCATCAAAAACATCGATCCGAGCATGGAGCGTAGTCCGGTCATCTATTTTCTGCCACCGGGTTACCGCTCACAGTCATGACAGTTCATTTCGTCCTGTTCCTCACTGCGAACGGTGTGGGCAACGAGGAGTAATACGATGCCCCCGACCAAACCGAGGGTTTGCCATCGGAGTTCGCCGCCCTCAAACTGCTTCGTAGTCACCTGGAGCTAGCGACCATATTTGATAGTTGCGGCCCAAGAGTCCTGCGGGGTTGGCGCCATAACGATAGTCACGAACATGAACAACCCATGCGCCGGGGTGGGTGCAGCTTGGCGCAACCGAGTCCACGTCAAAGATCATCCAGGAACTTCCCTGAGGAACGCGTGCAGCGCCCCACTCGGTGAGCTGGATCATTTCAGGCTTGGCGTGGAAATGCGGTGTCATCGTTGACGCTACTCTATTCGTGAATCCTCAAGCAGTCAATTCAGCGTGCCTTACTCAGCATCACCGCCCCGACGCGGGAGCGCAGAGAAAAGCCTCGGGGGCTAAAGCGCCCGGGCTACAGGGGCGGCCGGAGGAAAGCCTCGATGGATAAGACTCATCGCGCCACTCCCTTGCAAACGAGCGCGGGGCCATCTACGCTACTGGCGCTGAGGAAACGAAGAGTCACTTCATGCCCGATCTCTCACCGGAACTGCTCGCGATGGGTTTTATCTGGTACGTCGCGTTTCTTTTCTCCACCACTTGCCACGAAGCAGCGCACGCGCTGGCCGCCAAAATCGGCGGAGATGATACTGCGTTCGCGGGCGGACAGGTGTCCCTCAACCCGATCCCGCACATCCAGAGAGAACCCTGGGGCATGGTGGTGATTCCCATCCTCTCGCTGATCATTAACGGGTCGATTATCGGGTGGGCCAGCGCGCCGTACAATCCTGAGTGGGAGCGGCGGCATCCGCGCCGGGCCGCCTGGATGGCGCTGGCCGGCCCGGCCACGAACTACACGCTGATGCTGATCGCGGCGGTCGCGCTGCGGCTGGGCTGGTCCCAGGGCTGGCTGCACGATGACGCCGTCACGGGCAAACCGGACTTTGCGAGCAGTGTGCTCGGCGCTTTCTTCTCGCTCAACCTGCTTCTCGGCACGTTTAATCTACTGCCGGTTCCGCCGCTCGACGGCAGCACGGCCATCATGCTGTTCATGGGCAAGACACGTTCCCAGCGCTATTTGGACTGGCTGCGGGGGAATAGTTATGCCATGGTCGGCCTTCTGCTGGCGATCGTCGCTTTCCGTTACATCTACGCCCCGATCAAGGCCATCGCCACTTATTACCTGCTCCAGAGCCACTTCTGAAGCGCTCGCCGGGAAGCCGGAGTGGGAAGAGAAGAACCATTTCTGCACCGAAGTGGTGCAAAAAGCGGTGATTCGAAAAATAATTCGAAGCAGGCGCTGCCTCCCGCATTATGCGCCTTGCCTGATAGGAGTGACGGTTAACGGTAACGGGACGCTGACTTCGTTATACCAAGCTGCACAGTAAAGCGGAGGATTCTTCCCGAGGGGGCCAGGAGTGATGAGTGAAACCTCCGAGGTGACCGTCGCAACCGATCTAAGGAAAATGGAGAATTCCAGGAGATTCAGGCCGACGACGGTCAGTGCAGTGATGCGGGCTCAGTCCTCTTCTACGCAAGCGATCAGCGATTCGCGACCCTACTGCTAAGCTCAAGGCTAAACCTGCAAGTTTTAGATCAAGGATGTTGGAATGGGTGATCATTTCTATTTGGAGCCCTGAATGGCCCTGCCGCTGCGCATGGAAGGCAGATGATGTGGTATGCTGCGAATCCCCGTTTCGCCAATCGAAAGATGAGAAAGCCGGCCGCACTGCGGTGGCAATGACAAGGAGAGAAAAAAATGAGAACGAAGTCCGTGGCAGGAGTGTTGATCGCGTTGCTTTTGATGGCGGGGGCAACGGCTGCATCGGCACAAGAAGTGACGCAGGCGGAGAAAGACAAGGCGCTACAGTATCTGCAGACGACGAAGAAGAATGTTTTGGAGGCGACAAAAGGGCTGTCGGAAGCACAGTGGAACTTCAAGCCGGCACCGGACCGCTGGTCGGTGGCGCAGGTAATGGAGCACATCGCGGCAGCGGAAGATTTTATCCGTGGGATGGTGAAGGAAAAGATCATGATGGCACCGGCAGGCGAGCCCGGCCGCGATGTGAAGAAGACGGACGAAGGCGTGCTGGCGATGGTTCCCGACCGCACGAACAAGGTGCAAGCGCCGGAGCCGCTAGTGCCGACAAACCGTTTCGGGTCGCCAGAAGCCTCGATCAAGCATTTCGTAGAGAGCCGGGCGACCACGGAAGATTTTCTGAAAACTGCCACGGGCCTGCGCGATCACGTCGCGGACAGCCCGATGGGAAAGCTGGATGGGTACGAGTTTGTTCTGCTCATCGCGGCACACAGCGAACGCCACACCAAGCAGATCAATGAAGTGAAGGCCGATCCGAACTTCCCGAAGAAATAAGAAGGAAGGGATTTTACACCAAGAGCACAAAGAACACAGAGCTCACACAGAGAAGAAATGGAATAAAAATTTGGAAGTAAACGGGTAAGGCCCGGGGCTTCCACAACGGAAAAAATGCGCCGTGCGGGGACACCTTTAGATGTCCCTTCGCGGCGCTTTCTAATTTTTGGCGGGCGTCAGCGGCTACCGGTGGTGAGCGCGGCGTTGCTGGCGCTGGTGACCGGCACGGTGATGGTGTTGTCCGTCCGGATTAGCATTCCGGTTTGAGCGGGAAGTTCGAGGTCCTTGCCCTTGCGCGCGACGATGTAAACGGCGCTGCCGGCGAGGCCGAAACCGAAGCCGCGCGCGACGTGGCTGAAGACTGCACCGATAAGCGTGCCGCCACCGGTGCCCATAGCAGCGCCGACAAGGTCGCCCTTGATGTCATGCTTTTCCTGAACGACCTGGCCTTCTTCAATTCTCACGTCTCTGCGGCGCTTGCCGCCGGCCTGCCCGCGCGGTTGCTCGATGGCAATGATGCTCATCTGCACGGGGATGAGGCGGCTATCGACTTCGATGGAACGGAACGTAAGGTTCATGTATGCCTGGCCGCGAAAGATGGAAAAACGGCGGGCCTTTTCGACAGTGCCGATGATGCCGTTCACGCGCGTACCGGCGGGAAGCAGCAACTGGCTGCCGAGGTACACGGGCTCGGCGACAACGGCGACAAACGGGTCGCCATCTCTTGCTACGGCGCTGCTGATGCCGCTCAAGAGCGTGAGATGAACTTGCGTGCCCTGAATGACCTGCCGCGGTTCGGCGTAAGACGAGGGCGCGGCAGCGCAGACAAGAGCTGCCGCCAAAAGAAATGACAAAGCGGTTTTCATGGATTCCTCCTGCGCGCACGTGGAGTGCGGGCTGGCCCCGTAACGTGAGGCGACACCGAGGAGATGCTCAGTGCGTTCCGCTGGCGCGGCGGACCCGGTGTCACGGCCAAGCCGGGACGCGGGGCGGATGGGGAGGAACTCCATCCGCAACTAGGTTACCGGATTTCTGGATTCTGGTGTGCGACTTTTGCGGAGTGTTTCCAGTGAATCAAGGCCGCCCCGGCGAGGAGAGTGCTCGATGCCGACTGCGAGATTGACTTGAGTTGCCGACGGTGGATGGGAAGAGTATCTTTTTGGCCAGTTCAGGGCCCCTATCTTTTTGACGGAGGAGGGTTGGATGAAAAAGATTCGAATGGGAAGTGTTTGTGCCGCGTTGATCGGAGCGGCCGCGCTCACAGCGGCTGTTTACAGCCAAGAGAAAAAAGACAGCCCCGCGGCACCCAAGATCATGCACTTCGGCGACTTGAAGTGGACCCCGATCATAAAGGGATGCGATCTTGCAACGGTGGCCGGCGACCCAAGCGCCGAGGGTACGCCATTCGTGGTGCGCCTCCGGTGCGTTGATGGAGCCAAGATCCCGGCGCATTGGCATCCGACGGATGAAAACGTGACGGTGTTGAAGGGAACCTTTCTAGCAGGCATGGGCGAGACTTTCGACGAGACAAAACTGGCAGCCATGAACGTGGGGAATTTTGTGATGATGCCAAAGGAAATGCGGCATTTCGCGACTTGCAAGGGCGAAACCATCGTACAGGTTCACGCGCTGGGCCCGTTCAAAGTGAATTGGGTGAATCCGTCCGAAGTGCAACCGCCGGATGCGCCGGCAGCATCGGCGAAGCCAAAATCGTAACTGGCAGAATTGCAAATGCAGGGCCAAGTTCACAAGAAGAATATTGCCCACCGACAAAAAACTTGGCTATGATGCGAAGATGAAGCGAATCATTCATGTCCGCATTTTTCGCGGGGAAAAATACTTCCTCGCAGAATGCTGCGATTTGCCGGTGGTGACACAAGCGGCGACGCTCGACGAGTTGATGAAGAACGTGAAGGAAGCGATTGCTCTTCAGCTGGAAGGCGAAAATCCTGCCGCTTTTGGCCTGGCGCCAGACGCGTCGATCCTGGCGAGCTACGAACTGGAAACCGAACCACAGGCTCATGCCTAAGCCTAAGGTTTTGTCCGGCGCGGAGGTCGTGAGAATTCTCGCGTCCTTCGGATTCGACGTTGCGTCGCAACGAGGAAGCCATATCAAGTTGAGGAGAGCGCTTCCGGACGGTGCGAGGCAACCCTTACCGTTCCGAATCACTGTGAATTGGATCGCGGCACGGTGCTCGGAATCTACAGCAAGCCCTGCGATACGTTCCGGAAGAGGAGCTTGCTCCGCAGTTCTTCAACAACCGAGTATGCTAGACTTTTCTCTGCATTCGCGGGACATGGAGGACGCGAGTGCCGGAGCGTGGAACTTCGGGCTCTGTGCAACGAGGTCCCGCGAACCCCGCCAGGCCCGGAAGGGAGCAACGGTACCGGGATCACCTCGGGTGCCGCAGATCACCCGGAGTTCCTCTCACTGAAAACTGTTTACAGCGTTCAGTTGTCAGTCTTCAGTGGGAAGAAGAGGCAGGGCTGCTGCTGACTTCTTCACTGCCCTGTTTACTGAAACTGTTTGCGGTTATCAGTTTTCAGTGAGAGGAAATGCGGAACTCAGCGAAGGATTTTTTTCTTTAGTGACCACTGAGAACTGAAAAACTTTCCCATGAGCTACCAGGTCATAGCCCGCAAGTGGCGCCCGCAAACGTTTGACGATCTCGTCGGCCAACAACACGTAACTGAGACGCTGAAAAACGCGATCAAGAATGACCGCGTGGCGCACGCGTACATTTTCTCGGGGGCGCGGGGCGTAGGGAAAACGACGGCGGCGAGGATCCTGGCGAAAGCGCTGAATTGCGTGAAGGGGCCGACGGCGCAGCCTTGCGGGGAGTGCGATTCTTGCAGAGAGATTGCGGCAGGGTCTTCGCTGGACGTGATTGAGATCGACGCTGCGTCGAACCGCGGCATCGACCAGATTCGCGAGCTGCGCGAGATGGTGCGGTACGCGCCGGCGGCCTCCAGAAGCAAAGTTGTGATACTCGACGAAGCGCACATGCTGACGGGCGAAGCTTCGAATGCGCTGCTGAAGACGCTCGAAGAACCGCCGGACCGCGTGATCTTTGTGATGGCCACGACGCAGCCGGAAGACCTGGTCGATACGATCCGCTCGAGGTCGCAACATTTTCATTTTCGCGCGCTGACCTTTGCGGAAATTGCGGGGCGCCTGGAAGAGATCGCGAAAAAAGAAAATTTGAAGATCGAACCGGGCGCGATGGCGGTGATTGCGCGAATGGCCGAAGGCAGTTTGCGCGATGCCCTGTCGCTGCTGGAACAAGCACGGGCCTATTGCGGCGAAACCATTCCCGACAAAGAGGTGCGCGAATTGCTGGGCGTGGTGCCGGATGATGCGCTGGAGGAACTGGTCGGAGCGATTTCAGAAGGATCGGCGGACCGCGCGCTGGGGCTGGTGCACACGTTCCAGAAGGAAGGGCGCAACCTGCAACACTTCTGCCGGGAAGCGATCCGGCACATACGCAATCTGCTGATTGCGCGGGTGTGCGGGGCGGATTCGGAATTGATTGCGGCGACGCCGGATCAGCGCCCAGCACTGGCGAAGGCGGCAGCGCTATTCAGCGAAGAGGACCTGACGCGATTTTTTCAGATTTTGCTGCAAACGGATGATGATCTGCGGCGCAAGCCCGACCCGCGGGTGCATCTGGAAATGGGATTGCTGCGGCTGATTAACGCGGCGCGGCTGGCGCCGCTGGAAGAACTGCTGGGGGAATTGAAGAGCGGCGGGGCAAACTCCGGGGCGGCGCGGAGCGTGGCACTGGCTGGAGCGTCCACACCATCGGCAAAGAGCGGGGCACCAAGTTTTGCAGCGGCAATTTCCTCGCAGCCGAAAACGCAATTTTCTTCCCCGTTCGCGGCGTCGGCATCTCCGGGGGCCGTTGCCGCTTCCGCAGAGGTGAAGCAGGCAGTTGAGGAAGAAGAACCGGGAATGCCGGCTAAGGGTCATGGCGCGGCGGCGCTGGCGATCGGAATCGCGCAAGAGCAGGTAGCAGAAATCAAGGCTGCGGTTCAGGCACAGCAGAAATTTCTGGGGGAACTGGTGGAACAGAGCAGCCTGTGGGAGCTAGAAGGCACCGAGCTGCGAATTTATTTTTCATCGGACAAGCGGCCGTTCGCGGAAATGATGGAAGGAAGAGAGACGCTGGAGAAGATCCGTAGCATTTCGAGCAAGGTGCTGGGCCGGGCCGTGAGAGTATGTGCTAAACTGGAAGCAGTTGCAGCGGCGGCCGCGTCGACGGCGCGCGGGATGTCCGGCACCCAAGAGTTGCGTGCGCAGTTCGAGCGCGATCCGATGGTTCGCTCGATGCTGCAGCGCTTCGGAGGAAACATTTCCGAAGTGAAACGAAGCCAAGAGGAATCCTGATGGAAGTCAGCGCTCTCCAACAGATGCTATCGCGATTCCGGCAGCTGCAGGAAGACCTGCAGCGGCAGGTGAATTCCGTGACGGTGGAAGCATCGGCCGGCGGCGGCATGGTCACGGTGAAGATGAACGGCCAGAAACAGATCGTGGACATACGCATTGAGCCGGATGTTTTTGCGAATAAAGACCAGGAGATGCTGCAGGATTTGGTTCGCGCGGCGGTGAATGAAGCGTCGCGTCGGGTCGATGAAGAACTCGCCAATCAGATGAAAAACCTCGCTGGCGGAATCCCCGGAATTGCGGGGATGAAGATCCCCGGATTGTTTTAGCCGGCAAAAGAATCCCTGGCCGGATTTCCGTTCCTCTTTTTACTTCACGTATTCCCCGTTGTGAACTTCGTACTCGACACGGAAGGGCTTCTGCTGCTTACGAGCTTCCCAATGCTCTTGGGCGATGAGGCGATTGGCTTGCGCGAGACGCTCGGACGGGAGCGGGTGCGAACGGAAATAACCGTTCAAACTCTGAATGGCCAGTTCGGAGAGTTCCTGGTCCGGGCTTTGCGCATGGATGACGTATTCGTCGCACAATTTGGCGAAGCGCTCGAACGTATCGACGGCGCCGTATGGAGAGTAGCTGGACTGAACCGCCAGATACATTCCTTCGCGATCGGCTTCGAATTCCTCATCTTTGTGGTAGCCGGCTTCCCAGAAATCAAGCGGGAGCTGCAGCAGGGCTCCCAGGACGTCGAGATTGAGGTCTTTCAGTTTCGCTTCCACCTGCACGCGCTCGACGCAGTGGTAGTGGTCGATGTGCTCGATTTCGTGGGCGAGGACGCTCGCGAGCTCATCTTCGGTCATCATCAGTTCCAGCATGCCTTCGCCGATATAGACCGGTCCGCCGGGAAGAGAAAAGGCGTTGATCATGTTGTGATCGGGGAGAACGGTGAAGGTGTACGGCAAATGCCGATGGGCATGAACTGCCACCGTGCCTCCGATGCGGGTGACGTACTTCTCGAGTCCTTCTTCTTCAGGAGTAAGCTTGCGGGTTTGCGTTGCGTACCGAGAGGCAAGTTCCCTGCCGATGGCGATTTCTCGTTCGTCGGAGAGACGCGTGAAGTGCATGGGGACACGGGAGAGATCGCGTTGGGCGTCGGCGGCCATATTCAAGATGGCGTTGGCAGAAACGGGAGTGGACTTGGGACGCCGCTGACTCCAATAGAGCCCGGCGAGCGCGAAGCCCAGGATCAGAAAAAAAACGACGAAGACAACGGAGCGTTTCATAGAAATTGACGAATGGCATCGCGGTATCTGGTGTAGAGAAACGAAACAAATACCAGCGCCGCACCCACGATGATGAAGGTGATGTACCGGTCACGCGCTTGAAGACCCCAGACATCGAGAGCCATGACTTTTGCGACGCAGAGCAGAAGCATGCTCAGGCCGGTAAGGCGGAAGCTGCGCTCTTGGACCGCGAGAGCAAGCAGAACAATCAACACTCCTTCAATGCCCCACGACACGGTAACCATGCCCGCACGCATTTTCAAAGCGAGCATGCAGGTGAGCAGGATGATGGGAACAAAAAATACTACTTGTTCGGGGCGGCCGGCAATCACGGCAAGCGGCCTCGTCCAGGGGTTCGGATTCTGAGGGAGACTGTAACGCCGGCGAAGACGGAAAGCGAAGAACAGGCTCGCCAGCAAAATGGCTGCTGCCGAACTGAGCACGAAGTAGCGACCTTGCCAATCGCCTTCACCGAAATAGCCGGCGCCGAATAGATTGTGCGCCATGCCGCGAGCGAGAACTCCGACCGTCAGAAGCAATCCCTGATGCAGGAAGAGCGGACGATCCAGAAGCAGTGAGGCGCCAAGCAGCGCGAAAACGACGGAGGCCCAGGAGGTGACGACCCACTCGATCGGAAACTGAAAATAGAAAAGCGCCACAATGGTGGCCGTGCCCAGGTAAGCGAGGAGAGCGTCGAAGTGCAGGCGGCGGTCGCGGCCGGTGTCTTCTTCCTTCTGCGGCAATTGCGCGTAGACGAAAAAGAAAATCAGGACGAGCGGGAGGATGGTGTACATCCGCGGACCCCAGAACTCGCCGGGCTCGCTCGCGGTGAGGTTGGAGAAGAAAATCCGAGTGAAAGCGGCGACGAGCGCGACGTAAGCCTGATAACGGAATTGCGTGGTCTTGCGCAACAGGCCGTACTCGAAGAGCACGAGACCAAAAGCGCCCCAGGCCACGGCGATGCTGGTGGGCTGAGTTTGCAGTTCGTACCAGAGCAGCAGGCCACCGATCGAGGAGGCCGCCCACGAGTAGATGTGGTGAATGTCTCGCTGGCGCCATTCGTCGGGCATGCGGATGAGACGGGAGAGCGCGTAGAAAATTACGGCGACAATCGCCAGCGACAAGAGGCGCACGCTGATGCCGTGCCAGAGGTCAGTAACGTATAGATTCATGCTTACGCTGCGGAGCAGCGTAAGCCCGGCGAGAATGTGCGATTGCCAGGGCAATTCTTCGAGCTCGAAGCGCTGGTCGACGATTGCCAGGACCAGCGCAAACGCGGCCCAGAGCGGGGCCAGCCAGCCGTTGGGGTATTCATACCATGCAAGCAGGGCCAGGAGTCCGGTGGCCGCGAAAGAATGAAGGAAGGCGATGGCGCGGGCGTAGCGCTCTTCGGGCGCGGCTTTGCGCGAGAGGAAGTACAAGCCTGCGGCGACGAGAGAAATGGTGAAGATGCGCAAGGAGATGGGGCCCCAGAATTTTTGTTTGAGGTCGTAGTTGTAGAAGTACGCGCGGACGAGAGCGCAAAGACCGACGACGTTCGCCTGCCAGGCGAGCTGCTGGTAACGAATCCAGCGCGTTGAAAGCGCGAGCACGACGGCAAAAACGATCCAGCCGACGGCAATCCAGGGCGCGCGGAGGGCTTCTTGAAGGACCCAGACCATCATGCCCGCGGCGGCCCAAGTGTAGGCCACGCGCGCAAGCGCCAGATGGCGCTCGTCCGTGACGCCAAGCCGCTTGGCGAGCCAATAGCCGCCAATAACAACCGGCAATGCGCTAAAAGCGCGCACAGGCATGGTGTGCCAGGTGTGGATGCCGCCGGGATCAGCCGTGAGTGCCGTGAACACGGCGAGACCGGTGAGAAGATGCGAATGCCAGGCAAGCGCGTGATAGCGCAGCGCGCGCGCCGCCTCGGACAGAACCACCGCGAAAGCGATGAAAGCGAGGGGCTGCCAAAGCTCCGGCGCTTCGAACCAGATGAGAAGAGCAAAGAAACCGCTGCCCGTGGCGGCGAAGAGGCCGCGAATCGTGCGTTGCGTGGGATCGTCACGCAAGGCGGCCAACCTGGCGGTGAGATAGAACGCTGCACCGAGGATGGGAAGAGTAAGCAGCCGCAAGCGTACGTGAGCGTGTTCTGGGGATTCGAGGTGCAGATTGACGACGATGCCGCGATAGACGGTGAATGCGCCAAGTAGGGCGTACTGTACCTGCAAGTGAGACGATTCGAGGGCGCGGCCCAGACCCGCGAGAATGAGCATGATGGCGGCAAAAGCGAGCGCCGTCCAATCGTGAGAGAACAGAGCCCAAGCGGCGGATGCGGCAGCGCACGCACCGAGATAAGAATGAATGGTCAGCAAGGGGCGATCGGGCGAGACGTCAAACAAACCCTTCCAGCGCGAGCCGGCGCCTAGGGCATTGATATAAAAGACCAATGCGCACACGGCAAAGAGCACTCCTGAAGCCAAGGCGAGGTTCTCACTTGACGCGCGAAAGGCGACGAGCTGGGGGAAGTCGCTCCCGGCAAGATGCAAGCCAACGAGCAGTCCGGTGAGAAGGCCAAGCCTGCGAAAAACAACTTCTTTCACAATCACGCCCGCGATGAGAAAAACTTCAGCACCAATGAGCCAAAGTATCGCCACGTCGTTAGCCTTGTATGTGTAGTGGGATGGAGCGGCCGCCAGCATGAGCGCAGCTCCCGCTACGGTGAGAACGACGAACGCTTCCCGTCTTCGCTTGAGGGCGGGTATCTGGGCACATAGGAATTCAGCGGCACCGACGACGAGAAGGGCAATGTAAGCCAGCTCCGGCTGAACGGACTGGAATTTCATGCAGCCCAGCAGCAACCCCATGTTCAAGACCGCGGCGACAGTGGAGATGTGTTCCTCGAAGTCGGTTTTGATGTTGCGGGCAACGTAGGAAATGCGGAAGGTCAGCCAGTAGAAAAAAAGCAAAGCCAGGCTGGCGCGGTATTCCGGGAAGTGGCGGCCGTGAGCTCCTTCGATGCCGAGAATGCGGTAGAGCCAATAGAGATGATTAAGGTAGCTGGAAAGAATGCCGAAAACTTCGAGCTCGAACCAGCCCATTTTCAGGACCATGGAAACAAGACCGATGGCAAGAACTACGCCAGCGGACAGGCTGTAGACGGTGTCTTGACTCAGAGCGACTGTGGAATAGCCCAACAAGAAGGCAAGACCGGTTACGAATTGCGAGCGATAGCGCAGAGTATGCAGCGCCATGGCTAGCGCGACGATCAGCATGAGGGCGCAATCGAGCGTGAGCGCACCAGCGTTAAGGGGAAGAACGCGCATGGCTTCAACGTGATAGATCCCAAACGTGCTGAAGAAGAGCAGCGCCCAGCCGCCGCCGATGCCGGTGCGCCCGAGGAGGCGATAGCGTTCGTTCTTTTCCAGATAGATGCCACCTAAAAGGAGGAAAGCGGAGGCGAGGTAAGAGATGCCGACTTTGCCGAGGGGGCCAAGAGCGCCGAGTTCGTAGATGCCGAATAGAGCGACACCCACGACGAGAATGATGATGCCGAGTTTGTTGAGCCAGTTTGTGCCGAGGGTTTCTTCGATCGCAGAAACTGTCTTCAGGCGTTGTTGAAGGGTCGGCTTCGGTGCAGGCGCGCGATAGGCTGAGATGGGCGGTGGGGCGGAAACGCGCGCAGCCGCCGCAGGAGGAATCTCCGCCGGAGCGCGCGACGTGGGGGCGGGAATGCGTGGCGCAGGCCGCTGAGTCGAAGAAATCGAGGGGGGAGTGGTTTGTGGTGGCGCAACCGGGGCAGGCGGTTTCACTTCGGCTTGCGTTTTCGCCGCCGCAGGCAGGACAGGCTTCGGCTGCACGGGTGCGGGCGGTAGCGGCAGTCTTTGAGTCGGCGTGCTTATAGGAGCGATTGGCAGCGGAGCTGGCGCAACGGGGGAAGGTTCTTGCGGCTCTTGCGGCAGCTGCGGCTCAGGCTTCTTCTCAGGAATGGGAAACGACATTGGTGCGGGCAGTTTGACTGGCGCCGGCGAGTCGAGGTGCCGCGTTGGAACTGGAGTTTCTTTCACGGTAGGCGCGGCGGGGGCGGCCGGTCGCTGCGTAGATTCACCTGCATCCGAAACGGCGGGATGGGCCGCGGCGCTGAGTTGGCGCTTGAGATCGGCAACCTCGCGCTGGAAGGAGGTATGTTGCCTAGAATTCTCTTCCGTGAGACGGTCCAAGTTCTCACGCAGTTTTTTGTACTTCCCGAGCAGAACGAGGGTGATAAAGGGGGTGGCGATCGCCAGAATTGCGAAAAGCACAAGAATCAGCTCAACAAGGGGCATGGGGTTTCCTTGGGGTGCGTGATCGTTGTTCTGATGTTAGAACGGCGGGGGATGAGAAACTTGCAATTTGTTTCCCGGACGACCCTTGCAGTTACCTCTACCGAGATAACGGCTGTAAAATGAGAGACTTAGCGACCGGATTGGATCCCGCCCAAACTCCTAAACAGGAAGAATCAAAGAGTGCCCCTACAATCAAATCCCCGCATGGTGAACCGACCTGTGCTATACTTGCTTTGCGCTTAATACCTCGGTTGTGTTGTGCGGTCCCTCTGGTGCAGTTCCTGATCTGAGATTCCCGCCTCCAGTTTCCTCCGTAAGTTTTACGCGTAATCTAAAACAAGACTGGCAAAGCAAGCCGCCGGCCGCCCAAG
>WNFP01000468.1_pt1 | contig 35954 bp, 28 predicted proteins | sample 5400201 | NCBI WGS metagenome assembly WNFP01 (sample SAMN13153355, study PRJNA577476) | soil metagenome | isolation source: 115 cm saprolite under Madrone tree | place: USA:California | collected 2016-06-14 | reverse complement strand
AAGCAGTTTGGGCTGGCGCAGATTCCGAAGGTCGTAGGTGGATTGAACCCGCCGAGCGGCCGCGCGGCGCAGGCGCTGTACACGCAGGTGGTGGCGCGAGTGGTCCCGGTGAGCTCGACGCGCGCCGCGGAAATGGCCAAGCTGCTCGAAAATATTTTCCGCTGCGTGAACATCGCGCTGGTCAACGAGCTCAAGCAGCTCAGCTTGCGGATGAACATCGACATCTGGGAAGTGATCGATGCAGCCGCGACCAAGCCTTTCGGTTACATGCCGTTTTATCCGGGGCCGGGCCTGGGCGGCCACTGCATCCCCGTGGACCCTTACTATCTTTCCTGGAAAGCGCGCGAGTATGATTTCTCGACGCGCTTCATTGAACTGGCGGGTGAGGTCAATACGGAAATGCCTTACCACGTGGTCAACGCGGTCGCGAATGCGCTGAACGATCACAAGAAGAGCATGAAAGGCTCGAAGATTCTGGTGCTGGGCGTAGCTTATAAGAAGGATGTGGATGATTTGCGGGAATCGCCGACTCTGAAAATCATGCAGCTTCTGCAACAGCGTGGGGCGACGCTGGATTACAACGACCCGTATTTCCCCAAGCTACACAAGATGCGGCATTACAATTACGAGAACATGAAGTCGGTGCAGCTGAATCCGCAGACCCTGGGAAGCTACGATGCCGTGATCATCGCCACCGACCATACGAGCTATGACTATGCGGCGATTGCCGATGCCGCGAAGCTGGTTATCGATACGCGCAACGCCACGCGCCGCGTGGTGCGCCACCGCGAAAAAATCGTGCTTTGTTAGAAGAGGAAGAAGTTGACTGTTGATAGTTGAAAGTTAAAAGCAAGAAGCAAGAAACTGTGGCTTGGAGTCTCTAGATTCCTGGAAAAAGTTAGCAATGATGGCCCAGCCTGCCGAAGAAATTCGCCGCCAGCTCGAGGAAAGTGCTCGCGTCAAACAAAGCTTTTCCGATGAACTGATCGGTCGAATCGCGCAATTCGCAGAAAGGTCGGCAGCCGCCCTGAGAGCAGGTGGCAAGATCGTTTTTTTTGGGAATGGCGGGAGCGCCGCGGACGCTCTGCATCTTGCCGCGGAACTGGTGGTACGGTTGCGAACGGATCGCCCAGGCCTGGCAGCGCTGGCGCTCACCACAAATCCTTCAGTACTTACTGCGGCGGGAAATGACTACGGATTCGAGCGAATCTTTTCACGGCAGATTGAATCGCTCGTCGCAAGAAACGACATTCTTGTGGCGCTTACGACGAGCGGCAATAGCCCCAACGTTATTCGCGGAGTGGAAGCCGGGCGCGCTCGCGGGGCTTATATCGTGGCGTTCACGGGAGAAACGGGCGGACTGGCCGCCGGAAAAGTTGATCTTCTGCTGAATGTTCCTTCGCAAGATGCGCAGCGTATCCAGGAATGTCACATCGCCATCGGCCACATCGCATGCAGCCTGATCGAGCGTCTTGCTTGTAGCTAGGAGGTCAGGACCGAGATTACACTCGGCGGCATCAAGGTGCTTTCTGAACGCAGATCGAAATTCTTACTTGACCTTCTGGAGTTCGACGCGGGCGGTGGCGAAGGGGAGGACGGCCTCGAGCAACACGGGCGTGCGGGCGGCATTGTTCGCCAGGTACAACGAAAAAGAGGCGTCCTTCTTCTCAACGCCGTCTTCGAAGATGCGAATGGTGATTTTTGAGGCGGTGTAATTTCCGGCCGGCACCTCGACCGCTTCGGAGCGCGGTGCAAGTTTAGCCCGAAGGTCGTACAGCTTGTGGCCGTCGTACACCGGGCCGCGCACTTCGGGCGTTTTTGTCCAATCGACATTTCGCAGGTACTGCATCATGCCGAGCGGATCGCGAGTCCCCGGGAGGACGCGCGTCTGCGTGGCGCCGGGCGGCGCCGGTTCCTTACCTGTGGCGGTCATGCGCTGGATGGACTCCACTTTCTGGCCGCGCTCGCTCAAGCGCATCTCATACTGCAAACTCGCCAGTGTAGCGGCATCGCTGTAGGAATCGAACTGGTCGTCAAGCTCGAAAACCATGCGCAAGGGATTCTCGGTGTGCGCGAAGGCCTTTAAGTGCCAGGTGTTCTTTTCCAGAAAATTGCCCCGGCCGACAACCTGTAAGCGCAGAGTCGCCACATTTTCGAGATTGGAAACACTGGCGGAATATTCGAGAACTTCGCCAGACCGCAGAGGCAACTCAGTATCGGCGGGGGGCGGGACATTCTTCGAACCGGCGGCCAAAGTTGACTTCACGACCGCGGGACTTACAGGTTTTTTCACAGGAGGCGCTTCACGGAAACCGGGGGGCTCCGCCGAGACAACTTCCGGAGGGGGCTGTTGCCCCCGCGCATGCAGCCAGTAAAAAGCTATCGCCCCGAAACCCAACGCGGCAAATGCTGCGAGAACCACTGTCGTCTTGCGGCTCATGCTGCTTGCGGGATGCTCCCTTGAATCAACCGTTTGCCTAGCGCGCTTCCGTCGTACAATATTCTTCCGTACGCGGAACCAGCGGTTCGCTTCCCCGACTCGCGGCGAACTACGAGCGTATCAAAACGCGAGGCGGTCGTCTTTCCCGGACTTGCGTCAAATGCAGCGGTGGCAAGCTAAGGCGGGCCACCACGAACGCCGGCCGCATGTCGGCCGCAAAGCTCAAGGAGGATTTCCCGAATGCGCTACCTCGTCACGGGCGGCGCCGGCTTTATCGGCTCAAACACAGTGGACGAACTCGTCCGCCGCGGCCATAGCGTGGTCGTCCTCGACGACCTTTCTTCCGGCAAGGAAGACAACCTGGCCGAAGCGCGCAACAAGATTACTCTCATTAAGGGCAGCATTACCGACATTGAAACAGTACGGAAAGCCATGTACGAAGCGGAATACGTGCTGCACATCGCAGCGCGTACATCCGTGCCGCGCTCGGTGAAGGACCCCATCGAGACGAACAAGGTCAACATCGAAGGAACGTTGAACGTGTTGGTGGCGGCGAAGGAGCTGAAGGTGAAGCGCGTGGTGTTCGCGGCTTCGTCTTCTGCTTATGGGGAGACGCCGACTCTTCCTAAGGTCGAAACCATGCAGCCGCAGCCGATCTCGCCGTATGGCGTCACCAAGTATGTTGGCGAGCTGTACGCGCAGACGTTTGGGCGGTGCTACGGACTGGAAAATGTGTCGCTCCGCTACTTTAATATTTTTGGGCCGCGGCAGGATCCCGATTCGCCGTATTCGGGCGTGCTGGCCAAATTCTGCGCGGCGTTTTTGGAAGATACGCAGCCGGTTGTCTTTGGAGACGGCGAGCAGACGCGGGATTTCACGTACGTGGACAACGCCGTGCAAGCAAATTTGCTGGCGTGCGAAGCGCCCAATGTTTCAGGAAAAATTTTCAATGTGGGAGTGGGGGGACGCATTTCCCTCAATGATGTGCTCCGCGAGCTTGGAAAAATCACCGGCAAGACGCTTGAGGCGAAGCACGATCCGCCGCGCGATGGAGACATCCGCGATTCTCAGGCCGACATTTCGCAGGCGCGGGAATTCCTTGGATATGACCCGCAGGTAACTTTCGAGGACGGCCTAGCCCGCACGTTTGCGTGGTATCAGGAGATGCAAACGAAGGCGGCGGCAAAGGCGGAGAAGTAACCTTAAGACTCTTCGGAGAAAACCTGGACACGCAGTGACCGCAATATTTGAAGTTGAGATTCTTCGGGCATCCTCGTCGGATGCCCTCAGAATGACATTAGCCTCCGCCTGAGTCTGGTCTTAAGAGTCAGCAACCATGGCTGTCATTTTCAAGGCTGAGTAGTCTTTCCGTAACTGAGCGGATCGCCAGCTTTCGGGACGTCGTAGTTATTCCAGAACCAGAGGGGCTCGAGTTTCTTCTGGTCTGGCCAGACTTGATTCAGCGTGTCGCCCTCGAAGAGCTCGCCGTTCTTCATCACCCAGTGAATCGTGTTGGTGTTGTGAATATCGTCGAGCGGACTCTTGTCCATGATCACCAGGTCGGCGAGTTTGCCGGCTTCAATTGAGCCCAGGTCCGCGGGCCGGCCGACAATCTTCGAGCCGTTTACCGTAGCGCAACGAATGACTTCGAAAGGAGTCATGCCGCCGCTCGCCAGCATCCAGAGCTCCCAGTGATAGCCGATGCCCTGCATTTCGCCGTGGCTGCCGACGCCAACGAGGCCGCCGGCGCGCACGAGCTTGGCCATCTGCGCCGCAAGTTTTGGAAATTCGTATTCATCCTTGCGGAACCAGCCCTGGCGGCGCTTGGTTCGCTGGTCGATAACGCGGTGAGGCATGAAGTGATTCAGTTTGGCGTTGTCGTGCACTTCGCTGTTTTCAAACCAATAGTCTTCCCCGAACGGGCCGCCGTAGTTCACGATGAGCGTGGGAGTTTCCGCGATGCCTGATTTTGCGAACATCTGAATCACATCGTTGTAGAGCGGAGTAATCGGGAGGGTATGTTCGTTGCCATGGAAGCCGTCGATGACGTGAGTGAGATTGAGTTTGAGGTCGAGGCCGCCTTCGGTGGTGGGCATCATCTCCAGTTCTTTTGAGGCCTGCACCATGAACTGACGCTGTTTGCGATTGCCGACAATGTAGCTCTTGATGTTGTGAGTGCCGTAGTATTTGCGGTACTTGGTCAGGACGCCCTTCACTTCCTCCATCGATTGAAAATTATTGTCGGAGAAAACGCCGGGTCCGGTGGAAAACGCCCGCTGGCCAAGAATGTCGCCGCTGTCGACGAGATCCTGGTACGCGAACATGTCGTTCGTGCCGGTCTGCACGTCGAGGCCGGCGGTGACGCCGTAAGCCAGGTTGGCGAGGAAGGACCAGTTCTGCGTGTCCAGGATGCCGCGGCGGATTTCGGTCCAGTGCGCGTGGGTGTCGATGAAGCCGGGGACAATCGTTTTGCCGCTTACATCGAAAACTTTCGCGCCGGATGGAACGCTGCCCTTTGCGCCAACGCTTTTGATGCGGTTGTTCTCGACAACGATATCGGCGTTCTTCAGAACTTCATCGCCCTTCATCGTCACCACCGTGGCGCCGCGCAGCACAATCGTCCCTTTCGGCGTTTTGCGCGGGAATTCCAGGTCGACGGCGATCTCCTGGACGTCCTTTTCCTGTTCTTTCAGCTTTTTCTCTTCCTTCTTCTCTTCCTTTTTTTCGTCTTTCTCGGCGCCAGCGGATGGCACGGCAGCGTCTTTCTTATCCGGGTCTTTGGAGTCGGCGGATTTCTTGTCGGCGTCCTGCTTTTCGCCCTCTTTCTTCTCGTCCTTCGGTGGCTCAAAAGAGACGGCGCTCAACGGTTCGCGGAAAAGGCTGGCGCCCACGGCCCAAGTAATGGTCTTGCCGCCATCGGCCCACGCAAAATAATCCGCGCCTATATCAGTGAGCCGTTTTACCGGGACGGAAGCTGAGGTGACATTGACGGTTGGCGCTTCCCCGCCGACGACCGGCATGGCAATTACGTAGAGCTGGTTCATGACATGCGCGAGCACCCACTGTCCATCGGGGCTCGGCACGATGTCATCGGCGGGAACCGGCTCCTCGAAGAAGTACAGTCCCTGGCCCTTTACGACGAGGTGCGTGCGGCGGTCCGTGCCATCGTAACGCAGCGACACCAAGCCTTGCGGCGTATAGACGTAGATGCGGTCCTTGTCGTTCGTGAAGTGCGGTCCGCCGGCTCCGCGCGCGGGCAGAATCAGGTTGGCATCGCCGCCGTCGGCGGGAATCCAGATGAGGTCGGCGTTCTGGGTCTGGCCGCCATCGAAGGTGCTGTTTTCGCGATCGTAAGCGTTACCCCGCAGAAGGACAATCCTGGCGCCATCTGGCGACCATGCGGGATTGCTGTAGACCGCCCGGGACTTTGAGAGTTGCACGGGTGTTCCGCCCGAGGACGACATTTTCCAAAGCTGCCCGCCGTCGCTGGACCAGGTCACGTAAGCGATGGATTTTCCGTCGGGCGACCAGGCGGGCTGAAATTCGTGCGCGTTTCCGCTGGTGAGCCGCTGCGGCTTCCCAGCAGGCAAATCCATTGTGTAGAGATGGGTCATGGCGGAGAAAACAAGTTTCTTGGCATCGGGCGATTCCACCGGGTCCATGATCAACCGCGCTTTCACTGAACCTTGCTCGACGAGCTGCGGGAAATCCAGCTTCGGCCCCAGCTCCTGGGAGACCTGCGCGGTGAACGGAATTATTTTTTCCGCTCCGCTAGCCAGATCGAGCCGCTTGATTTTTCCGTCCTGGTTGTAAACGATCTCCTTACCGCCTGGGAGGAAGGCATAGCCGGGAAAAACATCGCGGGTAAAGAGTGATTCCTGATCGTCGCGCGTGACTGGATACTTTACCCAGTGGTCTTCGCCGCTTTCGAGATTGCGGAGACGCAAGCCGGATTCGGTTTCGTAGCGGGTGACGTAGAGAACTTGCTTGCCGTCAGGAGAAAGCACGGGGCGGAAAGCGCTTTTGATTTGCCGGATAATTTCGTCTTCGTCGCCGGTCTTGCGATCGCGCCGGGCGATGTGCCACGTGGGAAGTTGCTGGTTGTAATAGAGCGAGCCGAGCTTCGCTGCATAGTAAAGATACTTTCTGTCCGGGGAAGCCACAACGCCCATGGCATTCGGGCGCTTGTTTCTTTCCAACGTCGGGGTGGGTTTCGATTTGGTGATCTGCACGCCCGAGCCGCCATCCACGTGGTACATCCAGATTTCGCTGGACCCGATTCCGAACGCCGCTTTCGAAACGAAAATGTATTTGCCATCGGGAGCCCAACTGGGCGAAGTGAAATCGCTGTTAGGGTCCTTGGAAACTTGCTTCACGCCAGTTCCGTCAGGATGCATGATCCAGATGTTCTCGCTGCCTTCGCGGTCGGAAATAAAGGCGACCCAGTGGCCGTCGGGGGAAAACTTGGGTTGGCTGTCGAAGGCCATCCCGCCGTCGATCAGCTTGGCCAGTCCGCCTTCGATGGGAAGCGTGTAAATATCGCCGACCAGTTCGAAGACAATGGTCTTGCCGTCGGGCGAGGCGTCCAGCGAGAGCCAGGTGCCTTCATCTGTAGTGAATTCCACTTTGCGGTCGGACTTCAGCGGCAGGCCCTTCTTCTCGTCCTTTTTTTCTTGTTTTTTGTCGTCCTTCTTTTCTTGCTTCTTGTCCGTCTCCTGCGCCGCGGCATCCTGGCGTTTTACATTGGCGTCCAGCGCCAGCGCGCCTCCGAATATGCCTCCCAGAGCGATAGCCAACACAACAAACCACGCGGTCCTGCCACGCAGACTGGACTGATTCGCGGTCATGCTCGTTTCCTCCGTACCGGCTTTCAAAAAATTTGAACAGAAATTCGAGGCGCGGAATCCCGTTGACTATCGGCCTGGCGATCGACACACGCTTTTTCTGGCCATTAGACGCAAGCCGCATGGAAGCGTCTCTCCGCCGCAGGAGGCGGACGGTGCGCTACGGTTCCGTCTCCTCATCACCGCCGCGCCCGCCGCGCGGTTGCGGCGGCGCCGGAACGATGTGGGGAATGCCCGCGTCGTTCATCTTTTTATTCAGCGCGGGAAGTTCCTCATCCGCGATTTTCTTGACCTGTGCCGAAGCATCATTGACCAGCGGCGTCAATTCCGCGAGCTTTTCTTTATGGTGCCCGCTGGGGGCGGCCACAAAGCCATCCAAATCATCGAGGAGATCCTGAACTTGGTTTGGCAACGGTTCGGGCTTCCATTCGAACGGAGGACCTGCGTTCCCCAGCCCCTCGCGTTCGCGGATGAATTTCGCGGCGACGGCGTCGACTTTTTTCTGGAGTTCATCGGCGGCTTTGACGATATCGTCCGGAATTTTCGTCGCGTTGGGCTTTTCTGCATCCTTCTTCCACTGCTCCCTCGCGGTTTTCAGCGCTGTTTGTATTCCTTCGATTGTTTTGCGGTCTTTATCCGTGCTCTTGGCCATGGGATAGAGTTGATCGATCATTTCGCGGCGCGCCGACCGGTCTGCCGCCGAAATCACGACGCGCGTATCCTCTTCGACTGTGACCTTTTGCGACGCTTCCTTGTCTCCGGCCTTGACCTTGATGGTGTATTCCCCAGGTTCGGCGAATGGTCCGCGTGGGCCAAAGCCGAACCCCGCGGCGATGGCTTCCTGTTGTTCGGGCGTCGGCTCCGCTGGTGGATTCGAACGCAAATCCCAGTTCGTGCGGTTCACGCCCGCCGCGCCAGGGCCGTCCAACTCGCGAATTAGCTTTCCGTCTTTGTCGAGTACGGTGATTTTTGCTTTGCCGTCCTTCTTCTCTGCCGCATCGCCCTTTGCGTCGGTCTTGGGCTTCTCCTCGGCCGCGTCTCTCTTGTCCTTTCCCTCTTTCTTTGGCGCTTCGGGCGGCACCGCGTCTTTCAAGTAGTAGCTCAAGATCGCGCCGTACGGCGGATTCTTTGCGGTGAATGCTTTTTGCCCTCCGCTCCAACGGCGGTTGCCCAAGTGCCAGGTTATGGCGGGCCGCGGTGGGAAGAATGTCAGAGGCGCTGCCGACACGTTCGAATCCATCTTCTCGATCGGAGTAAGGTCGTCGAATACCCAGATCGATCGTCCATGCGTTGCCAGGACCAAGTCGTTTTCGCGCGCTTGGATTTCGATATCGTCCACCGGCACCGTGGGAAAATTGTTTTTCAAGGCGGTCCAATTCGCTCCGCGATCCCAGGATATCCACAGCCCGAACTCGGTACCCGCAAACAAAAGGTTCGCATTCCGGGGATGCTCGCGCACGACATGCACGCTTCCGGCCGAATCCGGAATCCCGTTGCGGATGGCTTTCCAGCTCTCGCCGTAGTCGTTAGTGGCAAAAATATAGATGTTGTTGTCGTTTCCACGATGTCCATCGAATGACAGCAGCGCCACGCCGTCTCCAGTCCTGGATGCCAGCACGCGGCTCACATAAGTTCCCTTTGGCACTCCAGGAACTTTCGACGCCACGCTTTTCCACGTCTTTCCGGCGTCGCGTGAGACTTGCACGTTGCCGTCATCGGTGCCGATCCATAGCACATTGGGCGTCAACGGCGATTCGCTCAGAGTTGTAATGGTTGGATATTCCTGCACGCCATCGTGGCGTGACAGCGTGTTCTTGTCGGGAGTTTTCCCGAAAATCTGCAGCTTGTTGCGGTCTACGCCCGTGGTCAAGTCGCCACCCAAGCGGGTCCAGGTATCTCCGCGATCCGTCGACTTGAACAAATAATTTCCGCCGTAATAAATCGTGGTGTGTTCGTGGGCGGAAACGGCCACCGGCGAATTCCACTGGAAGCGATAGTGCGGCTCTCCGGCTTTTGCTTCCGGCCGGATGGAGCGCTGCTGTCCGGTGCGCATGTCGCGGCGGTCGATATACCCGTCCTGCGATTCGGTGTAGACAATCCATGGCTCGACATTGTCAATCGCCGCGTAGAAACCGTCGCCGCCGTGAATTACGTGCCAATCTTCATTGACGATCCCGTCGCGCATCAAAGTTTGGATCGGCCCGCACCAACTGCCGTTGTCCTGCAAGCCGCCGCAAATGTGGTAGGGTTTTTCGTTGTCAAGAGCAACTTCGTAGAATTGGCCAATCGCGATGGTGTTTACGAAGTCCCAGGTCTTTCCCGCGTCATAGCTCCAGTGAATCCCGCCATCCGACCCTGCGAGCATGTGATTCGAGTCCTCGGGGTCGATCCACATGGCGTGATAATCCCCGTGGATTCCCCGCACGCGCTGCGTCGTAAACGTCTTTCCACCGTCCTCGGAATAGAACATCGGCGCGCCAAGCTCCCAGATGCGCAGGTCGTTGTTGGGATCGATGCGAATCTGGCTGTAATACGAGGGACGTGGATTCGTATCGCCCATTTTCTTCCAAGTTTCGCCTTTGTCTTCGCTGCGATAAGTCCCGCCCTTCTCGTGCTGCACGACGGCGTAGACGATATTCGGATCTTTGCGGTAAATATCCAGCCCGATGCGGCCGGTATCACCGCCATTTTCGTACGGCAGGCCTTTCGTCAATTTCTTCCAGTTTGCGCCGCCATCGGTTGTTTTATAAATGGCGCTATCCGGCCCGCCGCCATTAAATCCATAGGGCGTCCGCCGCCGCTCGTACGCCGCGGCATACAAGGTGTCTGGACTCTGCGGGTCCATGGCGATGTCGCTAACGCCGGCATCATCGTTGATCTTCAGCACTAGCGACCAATGGTTCCCGCCATCCACGGTCTTGTAAACTCCGCGCTCCGGATTCGCGCCCCACAAACGACCAAGCGCCGCCACGTACACCACATCAGGATTCTTTGGATGAATCACGATTCGTCCGATGTGCCGCGTGGCCTCCAGCCCCATTTTTTTCCAGGTCTTGCCGCCATCGACCGATTTGTACGCTCCGTCGCCCCAGGAGGAGCTTTGCCGGTTGTTTGGCTCGCCGGTACCGACCCAAACCACGGAAGGGTCCGAGGGGGCGATGGCGATGTCGCCGATGGTCGAGACACTCTCCTTATCAAATATTGGTTCCCAAGTCGTGCCGTTGTTCGTTGTCTTCCATACGCCGCCAGAAGCTGTGCCCACATACACGATGTTGGGATTGCTCTCCACCACTGCGAAATCATCAATGCGCCCGCCCATCGTCGCGGGGCCAAGTTCGCGGAATTCCAGGTTTTTGAATTTATCGGTGGGATTCGGCTGGTCGCCGGGAGCGGCCTTCGCGCTAACAGCCCAAGCGCCAAGCGACGCCGCGCAAACCAGAGTTATCCGCAGGGCTTTCCACGTATGCTTCATTTCATCCCCCTGTGTGCAAGGCCCGGCATGATACTCCGGCTGGGCCGCATCACGCATCAAGTGTTTTGGAAGGGCAAACCTAACCCGTGGAAAGTCAGACGCGCGGCGCCGCCGCTTCGTTCCATGCTCCGGCCAATTCTGATCTGACACCGCTCTGTCCCCTCAAGCAACTCGTTGCCTGCCATTGCCTTCAAATCCCTGCGACCGCATGCTAGGCTATCCCACTGCTTTCACTGATCGCATGTTTTGCGTGAACGGTCATTCCCATTCAGAGGCTCTTTCCGCGCTTCGCCGTTTTTTTTTCCCGGCCGCGCTGCTGCTCGCGATTGGAGCAGCGATGCCGCACACTGCCTTCCCCCAGAAAACGCGGTTTCCTTCCAGCAGAGGAGTCGCAAATCTGGAAGCGAAGACGCAGGGCCGCAAAGGTGACCTAACCACCGCTGACGGCGACGTGGACATTCAATACGGGGACAGCCGTCTTCGCGCCGACCACGTCGAATACAACAGCAAGACCTATGAAGCAGCCGCGACCGGCCACGTACGGCTCGATTACAACGGCGAGCATCTCGAAGCCGATGAGGCGCACTACAACGTCAGCACCGGTCATGGCCACTTTCACAACGTTCGCGGCAACGTCAAGATCGAGAGGCGGCCCAATCCCACGCTGTTGGTTTCCGATAGTCCCCTTTACTTCGAGGCACGGGACGTCGAACGCTTCCCGGGAGACGTCTACCTCGTCCACCGCGCCTGGGTCACCATCTGCGATCCTCAGCACCCCAAGTGGCAGTTCTACGCGCCTAACGCCCGCATTCATGTCGATAAGACCGTTGCGCTCGTGAACGCCAACTTCCGTCTTTTTCGCGTGCCGCTCATCTGGTTCCCGTATGCCTCCACACCCGCAGGCCGAAGAGTCCGCGCGACCGGCGTGCTGATTCCGGATGTCGGCCAGAGCTCGCGGAAGGGCTTCATATTCGGTGATGCTTTTTATCTGGCCCCCACTTCCTGGATGGACGCTACCCTGGGTGTCCAATTCATGAGCCGCCGGGGTTTCCTCGAGCGCGCGTCATTCCGAGCCAAGCCATTCGAAAATACCTCGGTGGAGTACACCTATTTTGGCGCCGATGACCGTGGCCTCCGCAACCCTGTCGGAACACGCACCCCTCAGGGTGGCGAACAGCAGCGCCTGGAAATCCAATCCTTGCTGCCTGGAGGGTGGCGCTTCGTCACCGACTACAACCACCTTTCTTCGCTTACCTTCCGTCTCGCGTTCACCGACTCGTTCGGGGAAGCCGTCAACTCCGAAGTGCGCAGCGCGGTTTTTCTCTCAAACAATTTCCGGGGATTCAGCCTGAATTTCGCGGGCCTCGACGACAAAAGTTTTCTCACGCTGCCCACAACCTCGACTTCGACCACGGGCGTCGTCCTTACAGTTCCCGCCACCAGCGTGACGCTTCGCAACCTGCCCGAAGCACGATTCGGGTCCGTCGAGCAAGCTCCCTGGCACCGGGTTCCCGTTTACTTCGGTTTTGACGGTTTTAGCGGCGTTATCTTCCGCAGCGATCAAAATATCCAAACTCCCAATTTCGTCGATCGCTATGAATTCGCGCCGCGCGTCACCGTTCCGCTTCATTTTGGTTCCTGGCTCGGTGTGACGACTTCCGCCGCTTTCCGCACGACGAGCTACGGCGATTCACTCGATTCCGCCGGCAAAGTCAGCGTCGCGTCCATCAAACGCAACACCGGCGAATTCGCCGTGGAGCTTCGGCCGCCTATTCTCGAACGATTTTTCGACCGCACGTCCTTGAAAAGAGACAAGGCGCGCCACCGGTACAAGCACATCGTCGAACCCGCTCTCACCTACCGCTACGTTACCGGCGTGAATCGCTTCGCTGACTTCATACATTTCGATTCTGATGCCACGCTCACCAACACCAGCGAAGTCGAATATGGGATAACGCAGCGGCTCTTCCGCAAAGATGGTGACGACCAGCCTCAAGAGCTCATTTCCTGGCGCATCGCCCAAAAGCACTACTTTGATCCCACTTTTGGCGGCGCCATCGTCAACGGGCAGCGCAACGTTTTCCAGGCGCTGGATTCCATCTCGCCCTTCGCTTTCGCGTTCGGCCCGCGCAATTGGTCTCCGATCGTCAGCGATTTCAAGATCACCCCTGGGGGCCTATACGATTTGGAGCAGATTCTTCAATACGATCCGCAAATTCAGAGGCTGGTCACCATCGGCACGCTTGTGAAAGTAAGGCCGTTTCGGGAATTTTTTGTCACCACTGCTTATTTCAGGCTGAATGACAATCCCACACCGAGCGACCTTCCCGTTCCTTTGCCTTCCGGTTTTGTCCCTTTTGAGCAGCCTCTTTCGAGCCAGGTTCGTGCTCTTGTCGGTTACGGCAGCGAAACGCGCAAGGGCTTAAATCTCATCACCGGTGTGGGCTACGATTTCGAGAACAAAACTCTGCAAAACCAGATCGTTCAGCTCAGTTACAACGGCAGTTGCTGCGGCCTGGCAGTCGAATATCGCCGCATCAACCTCGGGCAGGTGCGTGCGGAAAATCAGTTCCGCATCGCGTTCATCGTCGCCAACATCGGGACTTTCGGGAATCTGCGCCATCGGGAGAGAATATTCTGAGCGTGAACGAAACCGATCTGGCGTTGGCCTCCATCGAAGAGGTCGGAAAACTCTTCCGCAAACGCAAACTCTCTCCTGTCGAACTCACCAGGCTCATGCTGACCCGCATCGAGCAGCTGAATCCCAAGCTGAATGCTTACATCACCGTCACCGCCGAACTTGCTCTCGCGCAAGCCCAAAAAGCCGAATCGGAACTTTTTGCGCCGCGCGGCCGCAAAGGCCATCGCGACCGCGGCCCGCTTCATGGGGTCCCGATTTCGTTGAAGGACAACATCTATACGGAAGGCATTCGCACCACTGCCGGCTCAAAGATTCTGGGAGATTTCATCCCGCAGCACGACGCAAAGGTCGTGGCCCAGTTGAAGGAAGCCGGCGCCGTCATTCTTGGCAAGACCAACATGCATGAGTTCGCCTACGGCGTAACTTCAAATAACCCTCACTACGGCCCAGTCCACAATCCCTGGGACCTCGAACGCATTCCAGGAGGTTCGAGCGGAGGTTCTGCCGCCGCCGTCGCCGCAGGCCTTTGTTACGGCAGCATTGGCACCGACACCGGCGGCTCCATCCGTATCCCCGCCGCGCTATGCGGCATCGTCGGTCTGAAGCCAACGTGGGGGCGCATTTCTTGTGAGGGTATTGTCCCGCTGTCTCCTGCTCTCGATTGCGCCGGGCCGTTGGCTCGGACCGTCGGTGATGTCGCTACTCTGACGGGAATTTTGTACTCGCGTGTAGGCCGGGAACCGAACATGGCGAAGCTTTCGGCTTTGCGGGCTGATGCAAGGAAGTTTTGCCTGGGAATTCCGCGTCAACTGTTTTTCGATGCTCTTTCAGGCGAAGTCCGGAGCGCATTTGATGCCGCTTTGCGCGAGCTTGGCCGGGCGGGCGTGACCACGAAGGATATTTCCATACCGCTGCTCGATGAAACCGAAGAAGCCGGAAATCACATCGCCTGGACGGAAGCGGCACTCTACCATCAGCAACAGGGATACTTTCCAGCACGGGCCGCGGAGTACGGCGACGACGTGTGTTCGAGACTGGAGGCGGGAGGCAAGGTGGCCGCGGTTGACTACCTGCGAGCGCTGGAAACTCAGAGACAATTCTTCCAACAGTTGCATTTGGCGCTGGCGGAAGCGGATGCGGATGCCATGATCTTCCCATCGACGGCGATTGAGGCTCCGCCATTGGAGCAGGAAACCATCCGCGTCGGAGCGCACGAGTACCCGGCGCGCGCTTTGCTGCTGCGCCAGAATCGTCCGGCGAATCTTGCTGGCGTGCCGGCCGTTTCCCTGCCCTGCGGTTTTACGCGCTCGGGATTGCCAATCGGATTGCAAATCATGGGCGGAGTCTCTAGTGAGGCCATCTTGCTGCGCATCGCCAGAATCTTCGAGGGTACTCAACCGAAATTTCGCAGGCCGCCGATTTAGCGCGTTGGCGTTGAAACGGCGCCTCGCGTTTTCATGATCCAGCTGCCTATCACATACCCTAGCGTCCCCGTCAGTATTCCGCCGAAGACATCCGCGACGTAGTGGTTTCGTACGTAAACGGTTGAAACGCACATGCAGATGACGCTCGGAAGGAATACCCAGAAGAGCCACCGCCGGTGGCGCCACGCTCCCCAGAGCGCTGCAACCGCCCCCGCGACGTGCTGCGAAGGAAACGCCGCGCCGTGCACCCGTCCGCACCTCTCAATCAAGTTGACGAGCGCGGTGAACGGCCCGCCCGTGAGATTGCCGTGCCACATGCCGGCAAACGTGAACCACGGGCTTTGCACCGGAAACAGTATGGCGATGACATACCCAAGCACATAGCCAACCGCCGAATACGACATCACTCCCCAATAGCTTTCCCAGTCGCGCCGGTGGTAAAGAATCCCGCCGAGAACGAGAAGAAAAAGAAAATAAGTGAAATAGGCGAATTGCATGAATTCGTTGAGCGCCGGGTGAGCAAATCGCTCCAGCCACAAGGAAGGATTCACACCCGTCAGCCATTGATCGAACGCGATCAGCTTCACGTCCTGCCAGTTGGGCGTCACGAGATGCACTAGCTTTGCCAGTTCTTCAAAGCAAAAGAGAAAAAACAGGTGCGGGTACCAGTGCCGCCAGAAGCGCCAGAACTTCATCGAATGCATGGCGCCTTGCCACTCCGCGCGCTTCGCAACCCGTGATTCTACCAGGCACAAAAGCAAGATCATCGCTGCCACCAACGCTTGCACGCCGATCAACTTCACGGGATGCGCCAGATTTTCCGCAAACGCGGCGATCAGCACGCTCGATGCCGCCAAATATCCCAGCGCCAGCCACTCGAATGCTCCGCACGCCGCCCACGCTGCCGCTGCTTCCCGGATGATCCACGCTGCGATTCCCTGTTCCTGCCTTTCAAAGCTGACCGCACTCTCGTCGCCTCTCGCAGACTCCACTTCCGCGCGCCAGGCGAGCGCTGCTTCATTTTCTCCACAGTTTTGTCCCTGCATGTCGTTCATTCGAGGTTAACCTGGCCCTATCACTTGCATCCGGCAATCGCTGCATGCATCTTTTTCTTCTCTGCGATGTCTCTGTTCACGGCGCTTGTACCGACCGGGTCGGGATGTCTCCGCCTTATGTTTTCTCTTTCTTCCCAATTTAGAATCGGCCAACCATGCGTGCGCGCAATGCTTGCAAGGTCTCTCGCGGGATTCACGGCAGTGGGCCGTCCTACCACATCCATCAACCAACGATCATTCAAGCTGTCTCCGTAGGCGTAGCATTTCTCAAGGTCGAGTCGCATCTCCTCAGCCAGTCGTTTTGCAGCGCGTGCTTTCGCTTCCCCAAACATCGCCTCGCCCAATACCCGTCCCGTCCACCTGTCGTCCCTCTCTTCCAGCCGCGTTGCAGTTACCCGAATCGTGGCCCCGATTCCGCGCGCCGCGAGCTTCGCTTCAACGGTGCCCGCAGCTGCCCGCGCTAACGGCTCGAGTGTTCCACTGAGCAGCACGATTTCATGTCCCTGCTTGGCGTGCCATGACACTCTCTCGATCGCTTGCGCAAAAAAGGTGGGGACAGGCAATCGTGGATTGCGCCTCGGAGGAGCCGACGCCTGTCCCCCGGCCTGGTGGCCGTCTTTGTGCCAAGAAGAGACATCAACGTCTCCCTCGCCACGCTCGTCAATAATCTGCACACCACGCAGATACATTTTGTTGGCCTGCAAAATCGCGTTGATCCCGCGGGGTGCCAGCCGCGCGGCTTCCTTCAGCCACAGAAAATAATTCTTTATGCTAATCTCCCGCCGGTACCCCAACGTTCGAAAGAGCCTCCGTTCCAGCGACGGCAGCGCCACAAGCGTCCCATCCAAATCGAAAAACGCCGCCACTCCGCCGCTCTCGTCCTTTACCTCATTAACTTCATTTATTTCCTTAACTTCCTCCGTGGCGCTCACATCGCCTCCTGCCCCGCGGTTCTTGCCTCACGGATACTGTTACGGGATGCGGCCTTCGCATCCCGAATGGTGTTACGGGACGCGCTGTTTGCTCCGCGCGCCGGCCCGCCGTTTCCCGCAAAATATTTCCACCCTTCCACCAGTACCGGCAATCCCCGCACTAAGCAGAACGCCGCCGTTATCCACGTCAACACCTGCGCCCCCACGCGGATCGTGGCGTAGACATCCCCTGTCGGTTCACCCAGGAGTGCTACCGGCCCGCGTGTCAGTGCCAATTCCAATCCCAAATAGCAGAAACACAAGCACTTCATCGCGGCATACAACCCCCGGCTCCACCGCGACGCCACCAGCGCCTGTCCCCACCATGTTTGCAGCATGGAGTTAGCGCCCCAGCCGGCCCCCATCGGAGAATGCCCCGCCTTCATCGCCAGCCCGCGCAAGAAATCCGTCGCCGCCCCGCGCGCAAAAAACAAAACCGGCAGCCACAGCGACACCATCCCGACGACTGCGAAATACGTGAAGTACACGTTCTCGATCATTCGGTCGCCCAGGATGTCCAGTTGCGCGCCCATAGGCGTGGCCATCTTCTTCTTTCGCGCGATGTGCCCGTCGAAGGCATCCAGGGCGATTGTGGCCACAGTCAGTCCTACCGCCATGAGGTTCGCCCAGGCCCCGCGCCCGAAGAGACATACGGCCGCAAACCCCACTACCACTCGCAATAACGTCACTTTGTTCGGCGTCCATCGCATACTCACCTGCCAGTTACGACACGAGACCAAACCACGTAATCGCAACCTCTGTGCCAATGCTTGTTCTTGCAAGACTCATCTGTTCAATTACTTACAGAGGGCTTCGTCATTGCCGTGGCCGTTCCACGCCAGCCAAATCCATCATCTGTCGTTTATTCGCGCCTTCTCCGCTTGTTTCCTTTCCTCAGCTTCCGCGTCTAATAAACCGAGTTCCTATTTGCCGCTCGCTCGCCCATCCTTCGCGATGTCACCACTCAGCGGGGTATTCAGGGTTGCTGATCGCACATTTTGGCCTTGCCGGAGAGGACCTCGACGTAGGCACGAACACGTCCGAAATTTGTGGGAGAATAAGACAGTTTCTTTTGAAATCTTTGCAGATGCGCGATTTCGTCGCGCTTCCAGGTCGCAACCGAGGATTGCATTGACATGCCAGATGTTTCGCTAGCAGGAGCTTTTCTAGCCGGGCTCGTTTCCTTTCTTTCGCCCTGCGTTTTGCCGCTTGTTCCCGGCTACATTTCCATGCTCTCGGGCGTCGGCATGGAGGAACTTCGTAAAGGTGAGGCGCCCAGCTCTGGTCTGTTCGCCTCTTCGCTCGCTTTCGTCATTGGATTTTCTGTCGTCTTTATTTCTTTTGGCGCCTCCGCCAGCGCGGTAGGTTCTTTCCTTCTTCAGAACCGCGCGCTGCTCGCTCCCGTTGCCGGTGCTTTGATCCTTCTCTTTGGCCTTCATCTCCTGGGCGCGCTTATCAAGCTCAATTTGCGCGCGGGCATTGTCCTTGGCGTGCTCCTGGTCGCTCTGGGTATCGGTGCATATCTCCGCCACGCCCCGCTGTTTGCCGGCTTGGGTGCCTCTCATTTTTTCTCGCTCTCGCTCATCGGCTTTTTCGGTCCCACCATGGCGCGCTGGCTCAATCGTGACGTCCACCTGCGCAGCAAAACGACACAACCCGGCATCTGGAGCGGTTTCCTCCTCGGCTTCGCCTTCGCTTTCGGCTGGACTCCTTGTATCGGCCCGATCCTCAGTGCCGTGCTTCTTCTTGCCGCTCGCAGCGACACCATCGCCCGCGGCGTCCTGCTCCTCGCCATCTACTCCGCTGGCCTCGCGATTCCTTTTCTGCTCACCGCGCTCGGCATCAGCCGGTTCATGGCGTTCTATAAGAATTTTCGGAAGTATCTCCACGCTGTCGAGCTCTTCAGCGGGGCGCTTTTGCTGCTCATTGGCGGCTTGGTCTTCTTCAACCGTTTGACTTGGCTTGCGGGCAAGCTCAGCTTCTTGAATGGCATCGTCCTATGGCTGGAACACGCTCTGACAGGGGCCAAATGAGGTGTGCCCGTGCCTGGCGCCCGGAAGCGCGGCTGTACTTCCGGGTATAATCAAATTTTGAGGATGGCAATGAAAAAAGTGCTCTTGATTATCTCGACTGTGGTTGTTCTTATCGTCGCGACTTATTTTGCGGATAAGGCCACACGCGTTAAAGCCACAACCTCGGTGAAGAACACCAAGCTAACCGAGGCCAAGATTGACGGCAAGCCCGCTCCCGAAGTCCAATTCAAGGACCTCGACGGCAACGATGTCACGCTTGCAAAGTACAAGGGCACCGTCGTCCTAGTCGATTTCTGGGCCACCTGGTGCGAACCCTGTTACGTCGAGATTCCTTGGCTCATCGAAATGCAGCAGAAGTACGCCGCCAAGGGCTTCACCGTCCTGGGCGTCTCCATGGACGAAGACGGCAAAAGCGCCGTGGTCCCCTTTCTTGCTAAGGAGCGCTTCACCGTCAACGGCCAGAAGCTTCCGATGAACTATCCCATCGTCCTTGGCAGTGACGAAGTCGCCGACAAGTTCGGCGGCCTGCTCGGATATCCCACTGGCTTCCTCATCAGCCGCGACGGCAAAGTCGTCAAGAAATTCCAGGGCCTCACCAGTTTCGACGACATCGCCCAAGCCATCGAATCCCAGTTGTAAATCCATGACCGTCATCGACGAAGTTCTCGCCGCCAACGAAGTGTACGCGCGCACCCATGAATTGCGCGGACTGACACCGCGCCCGGAGCGCAAGCTCGCGGTCCTCACCTGTATGGATACCCGTCTTTCGACTCGCACCCTGGGGCTGAAAGAGGGCGATGCCCACATCATTCGCAATGCTGGCGGCATCGTCACCGACGACAGCTTGCGCTCCCTGGTCGTCTCTCATCATCTGCTTGGCACCGAGGAGTTCATGGTCATCAACCACACCGATTGCGGATTGATGCACACCACCGAACACGACCTGCGCACCAGAATCCAGAATCGGACCGGAACCGCTGCTGTTGCTCCCGCCTTCTTCTACGCCTTCCAAAATATCGATGAAAACGTCCGCCACCAATTGCAAAAGCTCCGCACCCATCCGTGGATTCCGAAAGCCGTCGTAGTTCGCGGCTTCGTCTACGACGTCACCAGCGGCCTTCTCCGCGAAATCAAAGGTTCTTAAAGCTCGTTTAAAACTGGACTACTGTGGGTAAACACTTCGTGGAAACTTCCTTGGCCGAGTAGACTCTCCCAACCTCATCCAACCGGCAGCTCGATGGTCACCGCCGCGCCGCACGGCTGCAGGTTTTGCGCATAGATGCTGCCGTTGTGTTCCCGCACCGTGCCATAACAAATGCTCAGGCCTAGGCCCGTTCCCTGCCCAACAGGCCTTGTGGTGTAGAAAGGATCGAACGCGCGGCTAAGGTCGTTGAACCCCGGCCCCGAGTCGGCGAACCGCACGACGACTTTTTCGCCCTCTTGGTATCCTTCCACCAGGATTTTCTTTTCTTGCGCTTGTTCCAGGGCCTGCGCAGCGTTGCTAAATAGATTCACGAATACCTGCTTGAACTGCCCCTCATTCGACGCGATTTTCGGCAGGTTGGGCGCAAAATTCAATTCCACGCTGATCCCGGTGTTCCGCAATTGATAGGCCAGCAGCATCAGCGACTCGCGCACCACAACTTCCATGTCCAACAGCGTGCGTCCTTCACGCTGCGGTTGCGCAAACGTTAGCAGGTTCTGGATGATCCGCTTCATGCGCTGTGCTTCCGTCTTCAGCTTTTCCAGCTTGGGGCGAGACATGCCCTCCCCGCCCTGTTCAATCAGCAGGTCGGAATAGCCCATCACCGCCGTCAGCGGGTTGTTCAGCTCGTGCGCCACTCCGGCGACCAATTGCCCCACGCCCGCAAGCCTCTCCTTCTGTAGCAGTTGGCTTTGCGCGCGTTGCAGATGCTCCAGATTCTGCTTGGAGTCCATCAGCAGCCGCTTCATTTCCTGCGCCATCAGGATTTGCCGCAGAAAGACGCACACCCCGACCACCACAATCCCGCTGAGCGTCACCATCACGCGATACGGCCGCAACTGGCTGCCCTGCGGGTCCAGAAATAGTGCGAACAGGCCGATCAGCGGCAACGACAGGACTGCCAGCACTGCCAGATAGCCGGACACGTCCGCCCGGTTTTCCCGTTCTCCCGCCAGCGGTTCTGACGGCACATTCCTTGCTTGCAAAGCAATCAGTATGAACCAGCAGACAGCCGCGTAGTTCGGGACGTCGTAGTAGCTTCCGCTGTAGTATTCATCGCGCCCCAGTGCCGCGTTCAGCCACTGATAGGCCAGTAGGTACAGCGACCCGGCGAAAAAGAGATGCCAGTAAATCTTGCGCCAGGCGCCCTTGGCCACCATCGCCATGCCGCCCAGAACCGCCTGCAGCACTGCAAACTCCGCCACGAACAGCACATAGTAATACCTATCGAAGAAGACTTTGTTCGGCTGGATGAATTCGTTGGGATAAACCAGGAACATATAAATGTAAATCCACCACAGCAGAAGAATCAGGAAATTCAGCGTGCTGAGGTGGAACTTCTGCTCTTGCTGCCGCGAGCCCGGCCGCAGCGCTGCCGCTGCCATCATCGGAACCGGCTGCAGAAATAGCGGGATGTCCCCCCAGAATGGCTCCGGGGGGCTTCGCCTTGTGATGACCTCGTAATAAAACCACGCCGCCAGGTTGGTCCCTACCATCGCCGCGCCCGCGGCCATCAGCATCCAGAACCATCGCGTTCGCCCCTCGTTGCTGAACCCTGCCCACGCCATCACCGCAACGGCAATCAGCCACAATCCCGCGCCGCTGATATCGGAGAACGCCGTCAGCGCAAAACCGCGCCGTGCTGTCAGGGAAATGATCGTGTAGAGCAGCAGAAACCCGCTCACCGCCGCCAGTTGCCAAAGCGCCAGCCGCTTCATTTCCGTTTGATCGCGCTCCACCGTTAGCGGCGAAAGAACGCGCGACTCGAACGGCTGCAACCCGCGTTCTGCAATAGTCTTCACCAAACTCCCATTTCTTGGGACAATCTTAGACCTGCTGGGGTCTTGACGGTCGGACTACCGCCATCGAGGTTAGCTAAACGCTACTCCTAGTCTCCCTTTTCACCCAAGAAGCAACAATAGGACCATGGTCCCGCCTCCTCTGGGACTTTTGCATCTCATGAATTGACTGACCGCGACCCTGCCATATCAGTTTTTGAACCCACCTCACTGTCATTCCGAGCGAAGCAGGCCGACTTTCTCTTCCCGCACCGCTCCTGCGATGCGGTCGGCCTGCGCAGAGAGGAATCTCTCTTCTCCTTATTGCCGCCCTCTCGACCGCGTTCCCTCTTTACATCCTTGCCGAATTAGCGTATATACAGGAATGTGTTCTCTTGGGACGCCAGGAAGGCCCTGAGCAACCTGAAAAAGCACGGCGTCTCTTTCGAGGAGGCTGCCACCGTCTTCGCCGACCCCGATGGGCTCGACTGGGATGATCCACTGATCCCTGCTGCTCCTCACCGACCACCCCACCCACTGTCATTCCGAGCGAAGCAGGCCGATTTTTTCTTCCCTTTTCGCTCCTGCGAAAAGGTCGGCCTGCGTAGCGAGGAATCTCTCTTATTCTTTCCTATTTACACGCCCAGAAAGGTGAACCATGCCAAGGAAATCATTCGCATCATCAGCGCGCGCCAGGCGACCCGCAAAGAACGCCAAGCCTATGCCGGATAGCAAGCTCGACCTCTCCGACATTCCCGAATCCACCGATGCCGAACTGCGCCGCGCTCGCAGAGTGGGCCGCCCCGCTTCGGGCAACGCCAAACAGCTCATCGCCATTCGCATCGCCCCGCAACTGCTCCGCCAGCTCCGCCGCATGGCCGCCAAGCAATCCAAACCCTACCAAACCCTCATCCACGAACTCCTCGAAAAATCCGCCCGCAAAGTCGCCTAATGCACCAGGGCGCGATTTGCCAAGTTGAGCAAATTCACTGTCGAGTACTATTACTGTTTCCCGACTTTAAGTTGTACTTTGTTCCTAGAGTTTGGTGGCTCAGGTGCATCTAACTTGGTGTACCATCAAGCCTCCCCGGATGATTTAGATTCGGAGTACGAAAATGCCTCTACCACCTCGCCAGCCATTTCAACTGCCCTCAACGGTCACCATCCTCTTTCGTGAGGAAAAAGATGGGCGAGTGAGCGCGCACGCGCTGGACTTTGATCTCGTCTCCACGGACGCCAACCGAGAACTGGCCATGAAAAAAATCCGGCTGGCCATCACCAGCTATGTGGAAACCGGCCTGGTAAACGAATGGGCTGACGATATCCGTTTCCCCGCTCCCGAAAGGTACTGGCCGGAACCGGGCGCCCAGCTGGAAGTGGGCGATCCAATTACTATTCTGAGTCGCAATTTACTAGTGTATAGTGCTTCCTCGATTGCCAATGAACATCGAGAAGCTCATTCACTGGCTTAGTTCCCACCACATCGAAATCCTCGAAGACCGCACTCGTGCCGATGGCTCACGGATCATTACCTTCACCACTGCACTACCCTACGGTGAATTAGACGGGCGACACGTGTGGTATCCGGTGGTGCTGTTCAAAGATCAAACAGAAGTGTCGCTTAGCGCCCCGCGCGCGCCCTGTCCTTGTAGTGGCCGGTCTGCGGCTTCGGGTCCGGCTCACGTAGCGGCGACCTTTAGGTCGCCATCCCGCCTTTGACTTTCTGCTTTTGACTTTGACGCTTTCTAGTTTCGATTTTCCAATTTCGGATTTCCGCCTTCTAGTTTCTGATTTCTAGTTTCGCCTTTTCCCCCTTCTGCCTTCTAGTTTCTACTTTTCCCCTTCTCCTCCTCCCCCTCCTATCTCCGTCTAAAGCTTCCACTGTAAGGCTTGCCAGCACGCCGCAGTTGAACGTCGACTCCAGTCATGTTGAACCTGAATCGCAGCATGGCCGGGCTCACACCATACTCTGAACACGCCACCTTATCAGACAGCCCCCTGCGCCTAATCCCCAATAGCGCTTCGCGTGGCAAGAGCAAACAGCCGGACAACCAATTGGCTTCTTCCTCTTGCTCTTCGTTGTGAGTGCGAATTGCCATTCCGCTGCTGGGCGTCATGAACATCATGGAGGGTTCATGCCCCAGCAAAATGTGGGCCAATTCGTGTGCCACGCTGCTATTTTGACGGGTGGCAGGGTGCGCGGAATTCATAACTATCAAATGGTTGCGTCCGTCGGTCACAGTGATGGCTGACCAGTCATCGGTATATTGCTTGAGAAGACGATGTCGGACATTTGTGGGCAGCTCGGATAATTCCTCGGGGGTCAAAATCGAAACCCCAAGGATTGCGGCAAGTTGATTTGGATTCAGAGCCGAACTCGGCGAAACTTTCAGTTGCTGTCGAACACGAGCCGAGGTTTGCTCTGCCCACGTTTTAAACCCCCGATGGAACATTTGTTTGCCGTTGTCGTGTACGCCGCACAAGTTCTTGCTGAGCAACAACAATTAGCTTCGCGAGGTCGCTCGCAGCCCCTGGCGGCAACGTCTTGTCTGCCCGAAGATGCACAGCAACAACAGGCAGAGAAGATTCAGGGTTTACCGGGATGTCAAGGATTTCAGCTGGGTTGACTCCTAACCAAGAACAAACTTTCTGAAAAGTTTCCAGGTCGGGAATTCTCCCAGCCTCGATTCGAACCAGAGTCGCGGGGCTGATCCCGATCTTTCCTGCTGCTTCTCGAATTCCAAGGCGACCTCTTCGATCTCTCAGCATCGCGCCAAGTCGAAGAACAGCCATTCACACCTCCTGTTTCACACGTGAGCATTGAGAATTTGACATGAGCAGGCGGTTTCGGTATCCTTCCCATGTCATCGAGGAGTTTAAAGAATCATCGATGACAACGCAACACCGGGCTACCGAATTTCGTCCTCGGAGTGAATGAGATGTACAAGTCCAAAGGGGCGAGCCGTACCAAGACCGAGCGCAAGCGGACCGCAAGTTCGCGCCCAAAGCTAGACCTAACTGGAATCCCGTTGTTCCGAGACGTGCCTCCCGAATCCCTCGCACTCATCACGGAAGACATGGCGGGCTGCTTTTCCTCAGGTGCGGAAATTGTCCGTGAAGGAGACGCCGCCGGAGGATTGATCGTGCTCCTGCACGGACGGGCGCGCGTTATCGCGGATGGGACATATATCGTCACGCGTGAAGCAGGCGAGATCATCGGTGAACAAGCTATTCTCGACCGAACGGGCCGCAGCGCTACGGTCCTAGCCGACGGCATGGTCAAGGCTTTAATCCTTCCAAGGCGAGTCGTTGAACGTCTCCTCGAAAATGCCACATTCACTCGGAATATTGCCAAGTCCCTGTCTGCAAAACTTCGGGAGGCGACTGGCGAGCGCGCCATCCGGTACCGGGACGAGGAACGACTGTTTGCCGAATTTAGTGCTCATGTGTCTCCCCAAGTTGCCAGCTGGCTGCTTTCGCAGGGTGCCTCCTACGGAGACCCACGCTTCGTAGATGCTGTTATTTTGATGGCCGATGTTCGCTCGTTCACTGAGAGATGCGCGCGAATGGAACCAAAACAGATCGCCGCTGAACTCAGCTCATATCTTGACGCCGTGGTTGACGTGATTCACCGCCACGGTGGATTCGTCGACAAGTTTATCGGCGATGCGGTGCTTGCGGTGTGGGGTATAACGCCACAGGATGAAAACTCGGCTCCGAAAGCACTTGCATGTGCCCGCGAGATGGTCGAAGTCGCGGCCTCGCTCCGCTTCGCAAACGAACCAATTGAAATCGGCGTGGGGCTAAATCGCGGACAGGTTTTTGCCGGCAATGTCGGTGGTGAAGGAAAGCGCCAATTCACCGTCCTTGGCTCGGCGGTCAACCTGGCCTCACGATTCGAATCGGAATGCAAGGTGCTTGGCGCAAAGATTGTGGCGGGGCAGGAATTTTATGACGCACTGCCAACCACTGAGCAAACAAATTTACAGCGTCATGATAGCAGATCAATTAGGGGCGCGGGCCAGCTGACTATCTACTCGTGGTCAGGTGATCCCGCCCGGCGCCGCAAGATCTTAGTAGCAGGAGGGAAAGTATGAGCTGGAAATACGAAACGAGCCTGGAGCGAATCAAGAAGCACCTCGCTACTGCGGGGGAGATCGAGATTGAAAAGCTGGTCCGCGACGCGGAGCTCAGCACCCTGCTCTCAGAGACCGTTTGCCGTGAGATTTTTGGCGCACACGTCTACGTCGACGTCCCCAACTTTGCGAAGCTGGCTACTGAGATCGACGGAGAAGAGTACCGCCGGCTGATTCAGGCTGTGCATCTATACCAGCGTGAAGTGACGCGCATCGTAGAAGGTGAAGACCGCTTTGGCGGACTGCGCGTGCATTTCCAAGGACCGAAACTGCACGCATTGTTTTTCCGACCGATTGACGCTGCGGGCGAGTTGGCGACGAAAGCGGTGCTACTCCAAGCGGTACTCCGCGAATTTACTTACACAGTCTTCAATCCTCTATTTCCAAGCCTGGAGAATCTCGACATGTCCGGCGGCGCTGACATCGGAAACGCGATAGGCACCCAAGACGGTATGAAGGGTGATCGCGAACTGCTGTTCATCGGGGCACCCGCGAACTACGCGGCCAAAATCATTACAACTGCTGGTCAACTCTGCCTAACAGAGCATATTTACAAGGAGCTGCCGAGGAAAGTCCAGCGACTCTGTTCGAAAGAGGAGGACGGTAATTATAGTTTTTCCGCAATTGACCGTGGAACACTCCAGAATCTTCTTTCCGAGGCTGGAGTCAAGTGGGATCCGAAGGCAAGCGCGGGAAGATTGGAAGACGACAAACGCCAGTTCCCGTTGAAAGACATCCAGTATAGTGATGCAGAGGTGCCCATCGACCTTGACAGCTTGAGCATCACGAACAATAAGCGCGTCACCGCAGCTTCCCTCTTCGCTGACGTGGACGGTTTCACCGCCTACATCGACGCCGCCACGACAAAGGATGAGAAGAAATCCGCTTTGAGAGTACTGCACGCAATAAGGCACGAGATGGCTGCGGTCGTGAAGCATGACTTCAATGGACTAAGAATTCAGTACCAGGGCGACCGTGCGCAGGCTCTTTTTCACCTACCCAAAGACGATTCTTCGGCGATAGCGGAGAAAGCAGTTAGTGCTGCGGTTGGGCTCCAATCCTCGATCGAATACACCCTAAGAGAATGCTTGCCAGAGGCAGCACCGCTCCACCTCGCCGTCGGAATCGACGTTGGTCCCACCTTGGTGTCGAAACTCGGTATTAGGGGGGAGCGGGACCGAATCTGCATCGGGCTGGGCGTCGAAAACGCGGAAAAGTGCCAGGAAAGGTGCAAAGGCGGAGAGATCGGCATCACGTCCGTAGTGCTTGACCAGCTCGACAATTTAACAAAGCAACGGTTTGCCCATGATGTAAAGCGCGGTATTTCAGTCGCTACTGGCCTCACGGCCGAAAAAGTGGAGCGCATGAAAAAGGCGGCCGCGTACGCCGGTGGCAGTTCTGTTTTTGTAAGTTCGGACCGGAGTGGCGTAAGCATCAGAGACGCAGAGGGCGCAGGTGCGCGGCAGGTTCTTCCGTCCAAGTCGTACGCAGATTAAGCCGTGGTATGAACGCAACAGCGGACGACTGTCCTCCGACCGCGCTATCGTTGCAGAACTATACCCCTCGCTACAGTTTTGCCTAAACGAAGAGAGCGCCAGCGCTTCGCTAGAAGGCAGCGTTGTTATCCGTGATGCCGAATGCGGCATTCCCACTGACATTTCCACACTCGTAAAATTCCCACGGGACTATCCCGCCAACGAACCCGCTGCGTATGACGCACAGCGACGCTTCAAGCCTTGGCCCTACCGAGACCTGAAAGAACGGCACATCGCTGCCGATACTGGCAAATGTTGTCTCTGGTTACATCCCCGTAGCGAGTGGGTGCCAGCTGATCCGAGAGGGTTAGGGCACTTCCTCGACCAACTGATAGTTTTCTTCGAACGGCAGCTAATTTATGACGAGACCGGGAAATGGCCTGGACCCGCGTATGGCCATGAACGCGAGGGCTATATTGAATTCATTCGAGAACAACTCGGCGACCAGATTGCCCACCTCGATAAGCTCTTGCCCCTGATCACACTTTGCTCTCGAGTGGGGCCTAATGACACCTGCCCATGCGGATCAGGCATAAAATTCAAGAAATGCCATCTTCGACTCATCGAGAAAATCCAAGCCCAGATTGGCGTAACAACAATCTGGGCACAGTTTCACCCGAATAAGGGCCGATAACGGGAGTGTGTCTGAACATTCGCCCCGTGTTGAAAGGCGAAACCCTTTGACGTTTTGCACAGATTTCCACAATTCTTTCGAATGCCACCCCTCCCGCAAACTGCGGTTTTTGCATCCCGGTGGTTTTGACCGGGACCCTTTCCCTCCGACAACTTGAACCCCACTGTGTCAACCCTGGTTGGTGGGACACGCTAAATCATCGCGCAGAACCAGCTTGACAAGTGTTACGTTACAGGCTACACTCAATCATGTGAGGATTCGGAACTTCGCTCACAAAGGCTTGAGGGCGCTCTACGTGGAGAACAGCGCAAAGGGAGTTCCGCCCGATTCGGCGGACAAGCTCCGCAAGATGCTTGCCTTTCTCGACGCCATGCAGGACCCGGAAGAATTGCGCGCGCTCGCATCCTGGAAGCCGCACACCCTGACTGGCGACCGCAAAGGCACCTGGAGCCTGACCGTAACACGCAATCGGCGTCTGACGTCCGCATTCACACCGCGGATCTCGAAATTTGCGACTTGAATTTGGAAGACTATCATTAGCATCGAAGGAGCAACGCTTATGGCCATGAAGAACCCGCCGCATCCCGGCGATTTCATCCGCACGGAAATCATCGAGCCCGCCGGTCTCTCCGTCACTGCCGCCGCCGCCGCTTTGCGGATTTCCCGCCCCGCCTTGTCCAGTCTCTTGAACGGCAAGGCCGCGCTCTCCGGTAATATGGCTCTGCGGATTGAAAAGGCTTTCGGCGTTAAGATGGATACTCTCATGCGTATGCAATCCGCTTACGAGATCGCCCAAACTCGTCTACGCGAAAAACAAATCCGTGTCCGCCGCCTTCACGCCGCTGCGGATGTTCACGCTTAGCCATCCCGCGGATGTTTCCGGCCTTGCATTCTGGTGAATTTTGATTTTCCCTGTCGAGGTTCTTCAGGCGTCTTTACTTTCAACTGTCGATCGAAGATCCCGGCCCTGTCGGGACTGTCGACCTCCTACGCCCTTGCCTTTTCCACAGTTTTCCACAATTCTTTCGAATCCTACCCCACCCGCAAACCCTTTCCCTCCGACAACTTGAACCCCGCTGTGTCAACCCTGCCACGTCCATTCGAATCACTAACAAGTTATTATCGACAAGAGTTAACTTCTGTGCTACCATGTTCTTTGATAGTTGAGCCCATCTTTTCGTTGCATCATGGCTTCTCTGCTTCGTTACTTCAAACTGAGGGTTTCCCATGAAAATGCCCAAGAAAGCATCCACCACGAACAACAGCCAGGGAGCGCTCCCGCAAACTCCCCTGCCCAACCCCAACCGCTGCCAATTCGAGACTTCCGACGGGCGCCGCTGCCGCATGCTCCGTTGCAACGCCCACCCTGCCCTCTGTCTCTTCCACGCCCGCGATGAGATGCAACTCCTGGAATCCCAGCGCCTCGGCGCCGAACTCTCCGCCTCCCTCACCGGCCAGTTCATGACCGCTACGGACATCAACTTCGTTCTCGGCAAACTCTTCACCGCCACGGCCCAGAACCGCATCCCGCCCCGCAACGCCGCCGTGCTCGCCTATATCGGCCAGCTCATGCTCCACTCCCTCCCCAACCTCAAGAAGGAATACACCTTCGAATATAAGTACGAGACTTGGAACAAGATGCTCGACAACGCCACCTTCCTCTCCAATTCCACCCTCGACGATCTCGCCCCCGAGTCGCTCGACGCCCCCGCCACCGATTCGCCCACTGCCCCCGCCGCGGACCTCAACACTATCCCCAACAACGGCGCGGACACCGAACCCGACCCCAACACCTAACTCCGCAACAACCCCTAAAGGCTCTAACCACCCATGCGCCCAGTTTCAATTTTCCACTCCCCCCTGGAGCGCTCGCCCCGGCGGGCGCCATCTTTTCAACTTTCAACTGTCAACCTTCAACCTCTGTATCCAGTTCCGAAAAAAGTGGGGGTGGGGTACGCCCGTTATCGTTAACTGGAAATACCAAGAAGGATCTAAATTCCGAGGGAGCCCGCCGCGGCGGACCATCGCGCGCTCTTTCTTTTCCTTGCTTCCTTACATCCTTACCTCTTGCTTCCTTCCTCTCTTCGCTTGCTCGCGACAGGAGCTCGAAACGTTCCAACGTTCAAACCTTCCAACGCGCAAACTGTCCCTATTCCACTCGGTACATCGTGATCCCGCTAAGCAGCTTGGGATAAAAATCCGTGGACTTCTGCGGCATCACTTCGCCGGCCGTCGCGATCTTCATCACCTGTTCCACGTCGCAGGGGTTCAGCAAAAACGAAATCTGCGCGCGCCCGCTGTCCACCGCCTCGAGCGCCGCCTCGGCTTCTCTTTCATACGTCAGGTTCGCCTCCGCGGTCACCGCTTGCGGCGTGATTCCCAGCGCCGGCTCCAGTATTCCTTCGTGCAGCAGCACCACGTCCAGTTCGCGCTGCAGCGGCGAAACATTCGGCAGCAGTTGCGCCAGGTTGACTCCTTCGCGCAGCGTCAGCACGTAGAACGCGCGCTTCTGCGCCCCCGGAGCGGGATAAACGCCGATCGCCCGCTTCTCCCGCGCCTTCGTGAGTCTTGCAAGAAATTTTGTTTTCGCCTCGGACCTTTCCCCGCTGCCCGAGAACGGAAATTCCTCCGCCGCAAACCACGGCTCCAGATGCCGCCGCACCGCGCTCCAGGAAAAATCATGGACGTTCGCCGCCACGCGGTGCCCCGGCAAAATCAGCAATCCTTCGCTTCGCGTGTTGACGAACGTCATCATCGCGCGCTCGTAAGGAGCCTCCGGATCGGCCTTTCGCGCATGCGCGCGCCGTTCGTTCCGGTAATTGAGCGCCGTCTCATAGCGATGATGCCCGTCGGCGATCACCAGCTTCTGATCCTTCATCGCTTTCTGAATGGCAGCCACGCGCTGCGGCTCCGCAATCACCCACAGCCGGTGCACCACGCCGTATTCGTCGCGCATCTCTGTCGAAGGCGCTGCGGCCGATTCAGCCTCTGCAAGAATCGTGTCAATGTGCTTCTCCGCATCTGAATACAGCATGAAAAGTTGGCCCGTGTGCATTCTCGTGTGCCGCAAGAGTTCCAGGCGGTCCGCTTTCGGTCCGGAAAGTGTTTGCTCGTGCCGGAAAATCACACCCGCCGAATACTCCTCGAGCTTTCCTGCACCGATAAATCCGCGCCGCGCGCGTCGTTCTTCTGCCCCCGGCACCGTAAATTCCTGCGTATAAGAATAAAAAGACGGCGCGGGATCCTGCACCACTACCTGAGTACTTATCCAGTCCTCGATTGCCTTCGCCGCGCGCGTGTAAACATTGTTCTGCGCCGTGTCGCTGGGATACGCTCGGCCTTTCTCTACAACGATGAGGTTGTGCGGGTCCGCGGCGTAATATGTTTCCTGCATCGCCGGAGAAATCTTGTCGTAAGGCTGCGTCAGGACGCGGTCGAACGGCGCGCGGGCCGGGTTGTAGCGAAAAGCGCGGAAGGGATAAACCTGGGCCATGGAGTCTCCGGAGTCTTTTTGTGCCGCCTGTCGAAACGTTTATTTTACGCGAACAAGCTGCAATTCCGAAAAATTGGCAATATTAATTTTCAGTGGAAATTCGGCGCGCGATTGATGAATGTTGAAAACAACGCGGCCATATTACAATTGTCTGTTCATGACCGCTCCAAATGTTTCTGCTGTGCGCGCGCTGATTTTCGATCTGGATGGCACGCTCATCGATTCCAAGCTCGACTTGATCCGCTCCGTCAACGCCATGGTCCAGGAAATGGGCCGCGAGCAACTCCACGAAGATACCATCTCCGGCTACATCGGCCATGGCGCGCCGCAACTTGTCGGCCGCGCCCTGGGCAATGGCGCGACGGAAGCGGAACGCGAGCACGCGCTGAAATTTTTTCTCGCCTATTACGAAGACCACAAAATGGATTCGACCTGCGCGTACCCTGGAGTTCCCGAAGCGCTCGCGCATCTCGCGGCGTTCCCCATGGCCATCCTCACCAACAAACCGGTGCGCATCAGCAAGCGCATCCTCGAAGGCCTCGGCCTGGCAAAATATTTTCGCGCCGTCTACGGCGGCAACAGCTTTGAAAAGAAAAAACCCGACCCCCTCGGCGCGCAGACGATTCTTCGCGAATTCAGCGCCACCCCCGCCGAAGCGATGCTGATCGGCGATTCCGAAGTGGACGTGCAGACCGCGCGCAACGCCGGCACCTTCGCCGCTGCCGTAAATTACGGCTTCGGCGTTCACGACCGCGCCGCCCACCCCGCCGACGTTTATCTCGACCGCCTCACCGACCTCGTTCCCCTTCTTGGGAATCGCCGCTGAGCGCCGATCTCGCGATGGTGCTGACGCCAATTCGAAATTTGATCCAGATGTGGTCCTGAGCATCCAAGATCATGAAGTGTGGTAGTGGATCTGTCGTCCACGGATTAACTGCGCTATTCGTATCGCAGCGCCTGGGTGGGAGCAATCCGGGATGCTCGCCGCGCGGGCACGTAGGCCGCCAGCAGGGTCACCAGAAACAGTGATGGCACGACGATAACATAAGCCACAACGTCTACGCCGCCAGCGTTGAAGAGCATGGAATTCATGAGCTGCTCGAGCGCGAAACCCATCGCCAGGCCAATGACCGTTCCCATCCCGACCAGCACGAGGCCCTTGCCCATCACCAGCCGCAGCACGTCCGAGCTTGCCGCGCCCAGGGCCATGCGGATGCCGATTTCGTGAGTCCTGCGGGCCACGTTGTAGGCCACCAGTCCGTACAAGCCGGCGATGGCGAGGAAAAGGCCAACTGCGCCCATGGTACGGACCAGATCTATGGCAATTTGGGGCCCCTTCACGGCCATGTTCAGGTACAGATCCTCGTAAGCCCTTGTCTGCAACATTGGCAGGTTCGCATCAAGGGTTTGCACAATCTCCTTCACTGGCTGAACCATCTGCAGGGGATCGCCGCTGGAACGCAACATCAAGGTCATCCGCGAAAGAGGATGCTGGGCCAGCAGCATGTACAGGAAATCCATCGGCCTTTCTCTGGTGTCCTGATACTTGATGGTCTGTGCGACGCCCACAATCTCCACCGGTATCCCGGCGCTATTATCGAGCCGGATGTATTTGCCCACCGCATCGCCTCCCGGCCAATAGTGCTTAGCGAACTGCTCATTCACTACGGCGACGCGCGGCGACTCTGCGGTATCGGAAGCCAGAAAGCCGCGGCCACGCAAAACCGGAATCCCCATGGTCTCGAAGTACGCTTCGTCAACCGTGTCCATTGCCGACGTGAAGCTGTCACGATCGCGCGGCATTTGAAATCCGTCCGGGACGAAGGCCACGCCGTCCAAGCTATCCTGTCCAAGCGGAACGGTCTGCGTGAGAGTTGCGCTCTGAACTCCGGGCGTTTCCCGCACCCGTTCGGCGAGTAGCTTATAGAACTGCTTGGTCTGAGCTGCGCTGTACTGCTCGAGACGCGGATCGAAGCTGGTCATCAGCAGATGGTCTTTCTTGAAACCCGTTCCATCCAGCAAGCTATGTTGGAAACTCCGGGCCATCAGGAATGACGCCGTGAGCAGCATCAGGGAGATGGAAACCTGGGCCACAACCAGCAGGCTCCGGCCCCACAGGCGTTTACGTCCAGGAATATCTACGTCGGCGGACTTGAGTCCGTTGACGAGATCGGTGCGCGTGCTCTGCAGCGCCGGCGCCAGGCCGCAGAGAAGGGCGCTCACGGCGGACAACGCAAGGGCTACCAGCAGGGCGCGGGTGTCCATGTTAAACGGGACTCCGACCGGCAAGTCGGTCATGAATACTATGCTTTCTTTACTGTGGAACCATTCCACGAAGCCGTAGCCGACCGCTATCCCGGCCAATCCGCCCAAGGCCGCCAGAATCAGGCTTTCGGTTAACAACAGACGGATGAGCCGGAAACGGCCAGCGCCAATCGCCAGGCGTACGGCGATTTCGCGCGTTCGCGCGCGGGCGCGGCTCAGAAGAAGCCCGGCTACGTTGGTGCAAGCCACGAGCAGGACCGCCAGCGCGAGAGTCACGAAGATTACGCAGAATTTCCAATTACCGTCTTCTATAGTCCGCGTTTGGAACTGGGTGTATACCGCCGCGCCGCGGCTGTGATTGACCTTTGGATACTCGAGCTCTAAGTTTTTCGCAAGCACAGCGAGCTCATTCCGCGCCTGCTGGAGGGTTGTGCTGGGTTTCAAGCGCGCCTTTACATTCAATTCGCGATAGTCGCGATCCTCGAAAAAATTCTTTTGTAGTTTGGTCGAAAACACGCGCGACATGGCGAGCGGCATGTAGAAGTCGGGATGCCCGAAGATTAGCATCCCCGGAAAGGTTTCGGGGGCCACGCCAATGACGGTGAATTCCGTGCCGTTCAGGCGAACCTTTCTGCCGATGACAGAAGGGTCGCTGGCGAATTCGTGGTTCCAGAAGTCCGGCCCCAACACCGCCACGGCATTGCGACCAGGTACCTGATCTTCGTCCTCGCGAAATCCCCGCCCCAGCCGCGGCTCGACGCCGAGCGCGCGGAAGTAATTACCGGAAACCATCACTCCGCCTCTGACGCGCGGCATGGCTCCATGTTCAGCGGTGAAGCCGACAGCCTGCATATCTGCGTAGGCAATCACACCATCGTAGCTTTTCGTTTTGGCGCGGATATCCAGGTATTCGCGATAGGAGAAGTCGTCGAAGTTGCTGTCGTGTGTAGTGCTCACCAGAGTGACCACGCTGCTCGGATGCGGCACGGGGTAAGGCCTGAAGATCAGGGCATCCACCATGCTGAAAGTCGCCGAGGTCATGCCGATGCCCAGCGCGAGCGTGATGACCACGAAAACCGTAAGTCCGGGGATACGGCTCAAACTGCGGATCGCGAAGCGCACGTCGTCGAGGAAATCCGTCAGCCAATGGATGCGGCGCGTGTCGCGCACCTGCTCTTTCCGTTGTTCCAGTCCGTCCATCGCGCGCATCGCCGCGTAGCGTGCCTCTTTCGGGGAAAGTCCCTTGGTGATGCCTTCCTCGATTTTGTGCTCCAGGTGGAACTGGAGTTCTTCATTTAGCTCCTGCTCGACGCGGCGGCGGCGAAAGAGGGAGCGCAGGCGAAGCGGGATGATGTACAGCCAATGTTCTGGACGCATGGGACCTCCTTAGGCTTGGGCGCGCGTTGTGCTCAAGCCTCCTCGAGTCTGACGACCTGGGAAATAGCGGCCGACAGGCGGTTCCAGTTGGCGGCCTCTTTTTCCAAATGGCGGCGCCCGAGTCTGGTGAGCGAGTAAAACTTCGCGCGGCGATTGTTTTCGCTGAGCTTCCACTCGGCGGTGATCCAGCCTTCCTGTTCGAGCTTGTGCAAAGCGGGGTAGAGGGAGCCGTCGCTGACTTGCAGGACGTCGCCGGACATTTGCTTTAGTCGCTGGCTGATGGCCCAGCCGTTCATAGGCTGAAGGGCGAGAATCTTCAGGAGAAGAAGGTCGAGAGTGCCTTGGACGAGGTCAGATGGCTTGCTCACAGGCTCTCCTCGGTTACCGAGGTATGATACACAAGACTCCCCTCGGTAAGCAAGGGGAAAGTTGACGCAGCGCGGCCAGTGAATTCCCTTCGGGTTCGAAAGCGGCGTGCATTCTACACCGACTTGTCTTTTCCCGTGCAATTGAAAATGGTTTTCAGCGATCAGCGAAGCGTGAAGGTGAAACCGATTCGAGGGAGCAGGCAGGCTTTGTGACACCCTGAAGACGCGGCATAGTGGTCAGTTTTCTGATTTATCAAACTACACAGCCGAGTGACACTTTCAGA
>WNFP01000455.1_pt1 | contig 35980 bp, 26 predicted proteins | sample 5400201 | NCBI WGS metagenome assembly WNFP01 (sample SAMN13153355, study PRJNA577476) | soil metagenome | isolation source: 115 cm saprolite under Madrone tree | place: USA:California | collected 2016-06-14 | reverse complement strand
ACCCTGCGCGAATTCGCCACGGAAAATATTTTCGCCCCGCTTGAAATGACGCACACGCAATATCGCGACAGCCATGCCGCGCTCATCACCAATCGCGCGCTGGCTTATGAGGAACGAGAGAACAAGGACGGCTATAAGCTGGATGTCTCGTATTTCGAGCAAACAGGCGACGGCGCCGTGCATACCTCCGTTGAAGACCTGCTCAAGTGGGACGAAAACTTCTACAGCGCTCGTGTCGGCGGCAAGGAATTCCTCGGCGAAATCCAGGAACCCGGCAAACTGAACAATGGCAAGGTTCTGGACTACGCCAAGGGCCTCCGTCTTCACGATTACCGTGGCCTGCAGACCGTAAGCCACGGCGGCGCGTGGGGCGGCTATCGCGCCGAGCTGCTGCGCTTTCCGGAGCAGCATTTTTCCATCGCATGTCTTTGCAATGTCGGAAATGCCGGCCCCACCCGGCGCGCCCACCAGGTTGCCGACATCTACCTCGGCAGTTTAATGAAGCCCAGGGAAAACAAATCGGCCGAAAGCGAGAACAAGGAAAAGAGCGAAATCGCAGTGGACACGGATCAGCTGAGAAATTACTCCGGCGATTATTGGAGCGAGGAGCTCGGCGCCGCTTACCGCCTCGGCGTAAGCGACGGCCGAATCAAGGTGCTCTCGGTGGTCGATGCCTCGGGATCGCCGCGCGTAAACAATTTCGCCACCGACGCGCTGCGCCCCATCGGCGCCGATGAATTCGAGGTAGGCAAGTCCAGGGTCATTCTGCATTTTCAGCGCGATGCCAGGCAGCCCGCCTCGGCATTCACCCTGGATGCCGGGCGCACGAAGGGAGTCGCTTTTCAGCGGAAACAAGCTGCAGGAAATTAGGGAGGAGAAGTCAGAACCAGTAGCCGCCCGGCGTGGGCGCGAAGTGATAAATCCAGAGTTTAGTAATGGCCGCGCCCAGCAGCATGCCTCCCAATATCAGCCCAATGATGCCGAGCGTCATCCATATATCTGTGTTGGCCGATTTCGCGCTCTCCATTTGCGGTTTGCCATTGACCCCATTTGCCGGAGCCACGGCGACAACCGCCATCGGCACGTCAGCGAATTCCGGCCGGACTACAAGGCAATAGCCTCTGCGTGGTATGGTTTCGATGTATAGAGGCTTGTCCGAGGAATCCCCCAACGCCTGGCGCAGTTTGTTCACCGTGGTGTTGACGTTCGCGTCGTAATTGACGTGCGTATCCGCCGGCCACAGCCGCAGGCGCAACTCATCCCGCGTCACGACCTCGCCTTGCTTTTCAATAAGCGCCAGCAAAACTTGATAGACTTTGCCCTGCAGCTTCAGCCTCGCCCCATTCTTGCTCACTTCCTGGCGCTGCTGATCGATCTGGAAGGGTCCAAAGCGGATATACCGCGAGGTTAATGCAAGAACGCGACTGGGCCCCGCTGCCAAGTCAGGCTCCAGTGTTGAGCTTAAATTGGGTCCCATACACCCCGCCTTTACTCCAATAGACGTACGAACTGCGGAACTGTTTTTCTTGGATACGAGAAAAACCGGAGGTAAGTTTCCCCTTTAGCATCAGAAAGCGCTCTTCTACAAATCTACGAAGCCTTATCGTGGAAACTGTATAAGTTTCAGACGCCACACATGGCGTTCGGCTTTGCCGTCTCGTACGTTTCAACTTTTCTTCGAACCCTCCTTGCCGCAAGTATCTGAATAAAAAGATACTTACCGCCTAATTCGCTCTTGAGCGACAAGTAAGGCAGAAGTTTTCCCGGCTGGGCATTCGCCTGCCAATTTGGTTCGTAACGTTTTGCGCGGGTTGACAACGCTTAGTCCGTAGTTGGGCTGTGGAGCGGGGCACTCGGCACAGCGAATCCCTCAAGGAGAGCACCAAATTTATGCGCAGATTGATCCGGTTCGCGTTATTGGCCTTGTTGTGCGTTCTTACGGCTTCGCTAACGCAAGCGCAGCGCCTCGACGGCACCCTCCGCGTCACGGTGACCGACTCGAGCGGGGCGAGCGTGGAAAATGCCAGGGTTACCGTGACGAATGAGGGAACCAATGTTGCCCTTTCCTCCACAGCATCCAGCGCGGGGACGTATGTCTTTCCGAATTTGTCGATTGGCAGCTACACGGTATCCGTCGAAAGGGACGGATTTAAGAAATCCGTGCAGAAGGGCGCAAGAGTTGAATCCAACCAAGTTGCGGAGGCCAAGGTTGACTTGGAGGTCGGCGCGGTTTCGGCGGTCGTTGAGGTCGAAGCAGGCTCGGAGTTAATCAAGACCGCCACCTCGGAATTGAGCACGACTATTGATGGACGCGTCACGAACACGTTGCCGGTGAACACCTTGGGCGGAGACGTCAAGGAATTCGCGGTTTTCGCGCCCGGCACGACCACGCAGACCGCCGGTGTCCTCGGTTCCGGTGGCTCGATTGGTGGGACCCGGCCACGCTTTAACGGCTTTACTATTGACGGCGTGGATGACAACAAGATTGACACCAACGGCCCTACCCAGCCGGTGATCCAGGAATCTGTTGCGGAATTTACGCTTCTCACCAACCAATTCAGCGCCGAATACGGCCATTCGGCCGGAGGCCAGTTCAATATCGTCACCAAGTCCGGCACAAATGCTTGGCACGGCGCGGCATGGGAGTACAACCGAAACCGCAACTACAACGCCGCCGATAACCAGCAGAAACAAAATTTCGCGACCGGCGTGACGGACACCCTGAAAAGCCGCTTTGATTACAACCGTGCCGGAGCCAGCACGGGAGGCCCTATCAAGAAAGATAAGTTCTTCATTTATGGAGCTTATGAGTTTCAAAACGAAGGCTTGGCTTCTTCAGGGACGTCGGTCATTCTCCCTACGGCTAATGGCATGGCCCAGCTGGCGGCCATGAATCCGGATTCAGCCGTCGCAGGATTTCTCAAGACGTTTCCCGTGGCTCCGACGGCGAACGAGCAGGCAAACTGCAACGCGGCAACCGGACGCATCCTGGCATGTGTGAATGGCACACCGATCGAGGTGGGTGACTTCCAGTCTCTGGCGCCCGCGTTCTCCAATCAGCACGATTTCACCGTGAACGGCGACGCAAACCTTGGGAAACATCAGCTTCGCGTGCGCTTCCTCTACGACCGGCTGCGCATTCCGGACTTTAACCAGACGCAGCCACAGACGCAGTTTGCCGGCACGCAGGCCTCGGATTCGCGCAAAGCCATCATCACCGATGCGTGGACCATCAACAGCCGGCTTATCAATGAGTTTCGCGCCTCGTATTCGCGGCTGATTGGCCCCATCCTTGCAGTGCCCTCTGCCTTCGCCAATTTCCCGAACATTGAAATCGACGAATTGAACTCCAACACCGGCCCGGAAAACAATGCGCCCCAGGGTTACGGGCAGAACGTCTATCAGTTGGTGGACAGTCTGACCTACATCCGTGGGCGTCACACTCTCAAAGGCGGCGTCGAAGGGCGTAAGTACATAGCGCCCACCAACGTTCTGCAGCGTTCGCGCGGCGAGTGGGACTACGTCTCGTTAAACCAGTTCTTTAATGACTTCGTCCCCACGGGAGTCAACGGTGCCCTGCGCGGCGCCGGTTCCGGCAATGTGGCGGACAACTACAACGCGATCTACTGGTTCTTGCAGGACGACATCAAGGTCACGCAACGCTTGACTGTGAACGCTGGCCTCCGCTACGAATACAGCGGGACGCCGCGCGCCGAGGGCGATCAGGCGCTCAACGCCATCTCCAACGATCCGACGCTGGGTCTGATTTTCCGTAAGCCCAGACCGGACAAGAACAATTTTGCGCCGCGCCTGGGCTTCGCTTGGGATCCCACCCGCCGTGGCAAGTGGTCCGTACGCGGCGGAGCAGGTTTCGCGTATGACGTGACTCCCAACAACTTCGCAATCAATGGACTGCCTCCACAACTGCAGACCGAGCAAAGTCCGACCGTTACCTGCGGACTCTCCAATCCTCCGGCATGGTGCGCGACGTTCGATCCCACGAACCCGCGAAGTCCTGCCGCCGGTAAGGGCTTCTTGCAAGGTGGCGGCCTTCTGCAGGTGAACGTGCCTCCGGCAACCCAAACGGATGCTAGGATTCAGACCTCGAACCTCATCTTGGACCACGTTTCACCCAAGGTGATCACTTGGTCGCTGGGGGTTCAACACGAATTCCTGCGTGACACAAGCTTCGAACTTCGCTACGTGGGCACGCGCAGCCTCGAACTGCCGGTCCAGGTGAGGCTCAATTCCGCTTCGGCGTTTGATCCGCGGTTTGCCAGTCTCGGTGGCGGCTTGACGCCGTTACCTACTTACTTTAAGGCGTCGGATGTGCCCGCCACGGTGACGTCACCCGCGAGCACGCTATCGCAATTTGAAAACTTCAATCCAGAGCCGCTTTCCGTCGATGGATTTCTCGGCGCAGTAACATCCTTTCCGGCATCTGGTTCAGGGATCTACCACGGCGTTTCCGGCGACTTCATGCATCGCTTCACCAAGGGCATCTATTTCCGTTCGAACTACACGTTCGAAAAGAATATCGACAATGCTACCAACGAACTGAATAGCAGCAAGGTGAATCCGCGCCGCGCACAGGACGGCTTCGACCTGCCCAATGAGCGCGGTCGTTCTGCTCTCGACATCAACCACAAGTTTGCAATGATCTGGGTCTACGATCTCCCGACTCTGCAAAGCGGGAACGGTTTCCTGAAGGGTATTGCAAATGGATGGGAGTGGAGCGGAACCTACCTGGCTCAATCCGGGCAGCCCATCACGGTGCTCTCCGGTACGGACTCTAACTTCAACGGGGACACTGCGGGCGACCGAGCAGTCTTCAATCCGAACGGTTCCGGGCTGACGGGTTCGGGCGTCGTGCCGGTTTGCAACGACGGAGCTGGGGGCGCGACGCGTGCCGGTGGAGCAGCTTGCCCCGCGGGCAACGTCGTCGGCTACTTGGCGACCAACTCCGGTGCACGTTGGGTTCAGGCCGGACCCGGAGCCTTCGGAAACGTCGGCCGGAACACGGTCAACACGCCTGGACTCAACATCTGGAACATGTCCATCCTCAAGAGCACACGGTTTACGGAACGTTACTCCGTGGAATTCCGCGCGGAAACCTATAACACTTTCAACCATCGCAACTTCAGCCTCGGTTTGCCCACCAACAATGGTGCCTTGGACCAAAACACCAACGGCACTGAAAAACAAGGCGTTCAATGGGGGCAGTCGCAATATGCAGCTCGGATTGCGATTTGTTTGGTAGCACGAACTCCACAAGGGCTAACACAACCGGCGAGGGAATCTTAGGTTCCCTCGCCTTTCTTTTTCGCTGGCTCCGCAGCCCCTACGAACGAGTCCTCGCTGCCGCCTATTTCGCCGCGGTTTGTGTCAGGGCATTCGGTAGAACGGAGATCTCCACGCTCGACGGAAAGCGCTTCGAACGATAGATCCGTTGCGTCGCTTTCTGGAAGTCGCTTTCCCTCGCCTCAAATATATTCGGCACAAATTTCTGCGGATTCCGGTCGTACAGCGGGAACCACGTGCTCTGCACCTGCACCATGATGCGATGCCCTTTCTTGAAAACGTGATTCGCCGTGTGCAAATCAATCGCGAAAGGCGTTACCACTCCCGGCGTGATCGGCTCGGGTTTCTCAAACGAATCGCGGAAGCGCCCGCGAAATATTTCGTCCGCAATCATCAATTCATAGCCGGACAGCTTCCAGTCCTGCGCGAATTTCTGCGGATAAACATCGATCAGCTTCACCACCCAGTCCGCGTCGCTGCCGGTCGTTGAAGCAAACAGCTTCGCCGTGACCTGTCCGGCCAAAGTGACCTCTTCGGCGAGCTCTTCCGTCTGCCACGCCAGCACGCCCGGCCGCTCATCCACGAATCGCTGGTCCTGCACCAGCCACGTGTACCAGCCTCCCGGATGATCCTCCGGATACGTCATGTCCACCGGACGGTTCCGGTACGGCACCGGATGCGCCGGATCGCTCTCGTACGAATCAAAAGCCCCCGCTGCGCCTGTCTCCGGCGCTTCGAACGACAGCTTGCCGTTCTCGCGAAAATAAAGGTCGCGCGCTTTCGCTTCCCGCGGCGGCCAGGCATCAAACGCCGTCCACGCATCGCTGCCGGTCTGAAACATCATCGCTTCCTTCAGCGGCAGCTTCCCTTTGTCCTTCAGCCAAAACGCAAACCATGGCGCTTCGATATTTCGCCGGAAATATACTGACGTGTCGCTGCCGAACGGAATCTCCCCCAGCGAATTGCCGCGTCCGTTTCCCCAGCCGCCGTGATTCCACGGCCCGGCCACAATAAAATTCAGGTTCTTCTTGTCCGCTTTCTCCAATCGCTCGTACGTCGCCATCGGCCCGTAAAAATCTTCCTGGTCCCACCAGCCCGCCACGTTCAGATTCGGCACTGTCGGTTCCTTTAAGCCGTACGCCACCGCGCGTCGCTTCCAGAACTCATCGTAATTCGGATGCACTGCGAACTCGTTCCAGCTCGGAATCTTCCCATGAAAATATTTTGCGTTGGCGTTGGAGAGCGGTCCCAGCCGCAAGAAAAAATCGTAAACGTCGAAGCGATCGAACGGAAATTTGTAATTCTCCGTCGAGGTTTCGAGCAGCGGCGCGTATTCGAACGCGTAACTCAGCCGGAACGCACCGTTGTGAAAAAAATCGTCGCCCAGCCAGGTATCCCCCATGCAGGCCTGCTCCGAAGCCGCCTTCAACGCCGGATGCGGATTCACCATTCCCATCGTCACCAGGAATCCGTCGTACGAAATCCCGTCAAGCCCCACGCGCCCATTGTTGTGCGGCACATTCTTCACGAGCCAATTCATGGTGTCGTAAGTGTCGGTGCTCTCGTCGATTCCCTTGACGTCCTTCGCGTCGTGAATCGGCCGCAGCATCACGAATTTTCCTTCCGAGCCGTAGCGTCCGCGAATATCCTGAAACACAAAAATGTACCCGTCCGGCGCCATGTCCCCGTACCGGTAAATCATGTTGCTCACGCCCCCATCGGGCGACGCAACCCCATAAGGCGTTCGGTTCATCAGAATCGGCAGCGCTTCCGCTACATCTCTCGGCGAATAAATCTCCGTATGCAGCTTCACTCCATCCCGCATCCGAATCATGACTTCCTTCTTCTCAAACAGTCCCGCAAAATCGGCTGGCGCCTGCCGCGCCGCCCAAAACGAAGGCGCGAACAAATTCAGCGCACTTCCCAACAGCAGCAATACTCCGAAGCGTCTGCAAATCAATTTTATGTTTCTCCCTAACTCTGTGTTCCGATCTCCGTGAACTCTGTGTTAATTCCTAGGACTTTTTCTTATTGCACTACCGTACCACGCTAGGTTCATTCCCTCCTTGAACTACTCTCCGCGAGGCCCGTTCGCAACTCCCAATTGCTCGTCCAATCCATATCTCTGCTACAATAAAGCTTGCTCGACCGCACCTGACCAAAGGAGATTCGTCCGGGCTGCTGGTTGCACCAGCAGCTATTTTTGTCTGCGCCGGCCATCTTGTAGGGGCGCAGCACTGCTGCGCCCCTGTTCAGCTGGATCGCAAGTGCTTGGGACGTACGCAACGCCATGAGCCAAAGCATCCGCAACATCGCCATCATCGCCCACGTGGACCACGGCAAAACCACCCTCGTCGACGCCATGCTCCGCCAATCCGGCATCTTCCGCGCCAACGAAGCCGTCGTCGAGCGCGTCATGGATTCCAACGACCTCGAGCGCGAGCGCGGCATCACCATCCTCGCCAAGAATACCGCGCTCTTTTTTCACGACACCAAAATCAATATCGTTGACACCCCCGGCCACAGCGATTTCGGCGGCGAAGTCGAGCGCGCCCTGCGCATGGTCGACGGCGTCGTGCTCCTCGTCGACGCCAGCGAAGGCCCGCTCCCGCAAACCCGCTACGTCCTGCAGAAGGCGCTGGCCGCCAAGCTTCCGCCGGTCATCGTGCTCAACAAAATCGATCGCACCGACGCCCGCCCCAAGGAAGTCCTCGACGAAATCTATGACCTCTTCATCGACCTCGACGCCACCGAGGACCAGCTCGATTTTCCCGTCGTTTATACCAACGCCCGCGACGGCGTCGCTCACCGCAAAATTGGCGACGATTCTAAGGATCTCCTTCCGCTCTTCGAGACCATCGTCAAATCCATCCCCGCGCCTCCCGGCGATCCCGATGGCGTTCTGCAAATCCAGGTGATGAATCTCGATTACAGCGATTTTCTCGGCCGCATCGCCATTGGCCGCGTCTTCAACGGCACCATCAAGCGCGGCACCGACGTCGGCATTAGCAAACTGAATGGCAAGCTCGAATCCACCCGCATCACCAAGCTCTACACCTTTCGCGGACTCGAACGCGACGAAGCCGAAAGCGCTTTCGCCGGCGACCTCGTAGCCATCGCCGGTGTTGAAGGCATCCAGATCGGCGAAAGCATCACCGACCTCGCCAATCCGCAGCCGCTCGAGCCCCTCTTGATCGACGAGCCCACGCTGGCCATGATTTTCACCGTCAACAGCAGCCCGCTCTCCGGCAAGGAAGGCAACTATCTCACCTCGCGCGATTTGCGCGACCGCCTGCAAAAAGAGCTGCTCACCAACGTCTCCATCCGTGTGGAAGACACGGACACGCCGGAATCCTTCCGCGTTCTAGGCCGTGGCGAGCTGCAGCTCGCCATTTTGATCGAAACCATGCGCCGCGAAGGCTTCGAGTTGATGGTCGGCAAACCCGAAATCGTGGTGCGTACCGAAAACGGCCGCAAACTCGAGCCTCTTGAGCGCCTGGTGATCGACGTCCCGGAAAATTTCATCGGCATCATCCTCGAAACCATCGGCAGCCGCCGCGGCGAAATGCTCAAGATGAGCAACCACAATTCCGGCCGCGTGCGCATCGACTTCAAAATCCCCTCGCGTGGTCTGATCGGCCTGCGCAGCCAGTTGCTCACGGACACGCGCGGCACCGCCCTGATTCACTCCATCTTCGATGGCTGGATGGACTACGCCGGAGAAATGGCCCTGCGCCCCACGGGCGCGCTCGTCGCGGACCGTGCCGGTGTCTCCACCGCCTTTGCCTTGTGGAATATCCAGGAGCGCGGCGAGCTCTTCATCGGCCCCGCCATCGCCGTTTACGAAGGCATGATCCTCGGCGAAAACTCCCGCGAGCAAGACATGGACGTCAACGTCACCAAGGAAAAAAAGCAAACCAACATGCGCTCCTCCAGCGCCGACGAAGCCATCCGCCTGATTCCCCACAAACAACTAAGCCTTGAGCAAGCCATCGAATTCATCGCCGACGACGAATTCGTCGAAATCACCCCCAAATCCATCCGCCTCCGCAAAAAAGTCCTGCAAGCCAACCGCCGCCCCCGCCGCTGGCAAGAAATCCGCGCCAGCCAGGAAACCCGCTAGGTCCGTTTATGGTGAGCCACTTCTGAGCTTTACTTTTTCGGCCAGTGGATCTCAGTTTCTTCTGCGCGTCCCTTCGTGGGTACGGTATACATTACTAATGTCCGATTCTTCCGCTCCGATTGCCGAATCCGCTTCGGCTAATGTACAACCAGGGCTGTCAATTGACCCCAGGCGTCAGCGCTGGTTCGAGGTTTCGTTGGTATTGCTCGTCGCCGTGGCGCCTGCGTGTTTGAACGCTTTGCACATTCTGCAAGACGGCCCAAGCGCTGCGCCGCGGATGTCCAACGCCAGATGGTTAGTCGGTCTCGTCCAAGAAATCGCGGGTCTCCTTTTACTCGCATACGTTTTGTCCCGGCGGAACCTCCGGTTCAAGGATCTCGGTCTGCGGTGGTCCCTCAAAGACCTGGGCGTAGGCCTCCTCGTCACCGGCGCTTCCTTCGCGGCTTACCTGTTAGGGTCGACCATCGTTCATCTTGTCCATTATTGGATGTACGGGTCCTTGGCAGGTGGGCCGAGTGGTCGCGACCTCTTTGCCCATCCATCTGTCGCGTTCATCCCATTCTGTCTTTTGAATCCCTTCTTCGAAGAACTGATCGTGCGAGCGTACTTAATGACCGAGGTCCTAGATCTGACTGGCTCTTCAATCCTAGCCGTGGCCTTCAGTGTCGGGGTCCAGTTTTGCTATCACCTCTATTACGGTTGGGCCGGAGCAATATCGCTAAGCTTTCAATTCTTGATCTTTTCGCTCTATTACCTACGGTCCAGGCGGGCACTTCCAATAATCGTTGCACATGGACTATTCGACATTTGCGCCCTAGTTCGCCTTTGGTAGTTCACTTTCGCGGCGCTTCTGACCAGATTCACACCACACATTAAGGCGTAAATTCTACTTGACACTATGGCGTGGTACGATATAGTGTGAGCCGACGTAATAAGAAGGGCGAACACGCTTGCCCCCGAAAGCTCCCTCCGCCGAACCGAACCAGCCGCTAACCCCGGCCATGTTCCACGTCTTGCTCGCGCTCGCTGGCGACGACCTCCACGGCTACGCCATCCTCAAGGAAGTCGAGATGCGCACCGCCGGCGAAGTGAAACTCAGCACCGGCACGCTCTACGGCATTATCAAGCGCCTGCTCAACGACGGCCTGATCATCGAGCGCCGCGAGCGTCCCGCCGCCCACGACGACGAGCGCCGCCGCTATTACCGGCTAACGCCGCAAGGCCGCGAAGTAGCCGCCGCCGAAGCCGAGCGCCTCGAAAAAGTTGTCGCACTGGCCCGTTCGCGCCACCTGCTGAAGCGAACGCAGCCGGCCTGACGAATTTGTAGGGGCACGGGACACCCGTGCCCGCTCCTCTTGAGGGCAACCGAGCCTCTGAGCGAGTGGTCTAGATAGCACGAGGCACATCATGACCGAACCCGAACGCCGCACCACAAAACGCTTCCGCATGCTCCTTCGCCTGCTCCCCGCCGAATTCCGCGGCGACTTCGGCCCCGAAATGGAGCAAGTTTTCATCGACCAGCGCGAAGAAGCCGCGCGCGAAGGAGGCAAAATGGGCATCTGGCGTCTCTGGTGGGAAACCGCCAAGGGAATCTTCACCACCGCCCCGCGAGAACATGTCTCCATGCTGCAACAGGACTCCACCTTCGCCCTGCGCATGATGCGCAAAAACTTCGGCTTCACCCTCGCCGCGATAATCGTCCTCGGTCTGGGCATCGGCGCCAACACCGCCATCTTCAGCGTGGTCAACGCCGTGCTCCTCAAGCCGCTCCCCTACCAACACGGCGAGCGCCTTCTGATGATGCGCCAATCCACGCCCAGCAGCGGCCTGATGGGCCGCAACATCTCCGTCCCCGAGCTGATGGATTACCGCCGCCAGAATCGCAGCCTCGACGCCATCGTCGAATACCACAACATGCAGTTCATCCTCCTAGGCCGCGCGGAACCCGAGCAGGTCGAAACCGGCGTCGTTTCCTGGAACTATTTCGACGTCTTCGGCGCGAAGCCCTTAATCGGCCGCAATTTCGCCCCCGACGACGAAAAGCCAGGCGCCCCCGCCGTCCTTCTCCTCAGCTACGAATATTGGCTGCGCAGTTTCGGCGGCGACCCCACCGTAGTCGGCAAAGTTTTCCGCATGAACGACAAGCCGCACACGGTAATCGGCGTCCTCCCCCCGTTCCCGCAATACCCGCAGGAAAACGACGTCTACATGCCGTCGACCGCCTGCCCCTTCCGCTCCGGCGCGCACATGATTGCCAACCGCCAGATGCGCATGGTCCGCATGTTCGGCCGCATGAAACCCAACATGAAGCCCGCCGAAGCGGGAGCGGATCTTTCCGCCATCGCCGCCTCCATGATCCGCGAATTCCCCAACGATTATCCCGAAGGTTCCGACCTCAAGGTCGACGTCACGCCGCTAAAAACCGAGCTCACCCGCGACGCCAAACCCACCATGCTCTTCCTTCTCGCCGCCGCCGGTTTCGTTCTCCTCATCGCCTGCGCCAACGTCGCCAACCTCAACCTCGCGCGCATGGTCCGCCGCGAACGCGAACTCGGCGTGCGCACCGCCATGGGCGCCAATCGCGTCCGCCTCTTCCGCCAGCTCCTCACCGAAAGCTCGCTGCTCGCGCTTCTCGGCGGTGCCCTCGGCCTGCTCCTTGCCACCGGCGGCGTGCAGCTTCTCGCTGCCTACGTCGCCCGGTTCACCCCGCGCGCTCGCGAAGTCCACATCGACCTCGCCGTGCTTCTCTTCACCCTTGGCGTCGCGCTCTTCGTCAGCGTGCTCACCGGCACCGCGCCCGCCGTAGCCCGCCGCCAGGACCTCATCACCACGTTGAAAGAAGGCGGCAGCCAGTCCACTCTAGGCACTGTCCGCGGCAAACTTCGCAGCGCCCTCATCGTCGCGCAGGTCGCCGTTTCCTTCCTCCTCCTCATCGGCGCCGGTCTCACCGTGCGCAGCCTGATTAATCTTCAGCACGTCGACCCCGGCTTCCGCCCCGACAACGTCCTCACCATTCAACTCAGCCTCGATTTCTCCCGCTACACCAGCAACGAAAAAACTCTCGCCTTCTTCGACTCGCTCCTGGAAAAAGTGCAGGCCCTTCCCGGAGTCACCTCCGTCGCCGCCGCCGGCGATTTTCCGCTCGACAAATCTCCCGCCTTCAACAATCAATTCGACATCGAGGGCCAGCAAGGCAACGACACTGGAAAGCCCATCGCAGAGTTCAACGTCATCAGCCCCGGCTATCTGCAAGTCCTCGGCATTCCCTTGCTCAGTGGACGCGATTTCGACCGCCGCGATCGCCCCGAAAGCACTAAGGTCGCTATCATCACGCAAGCCGTCGCGCAGCGTCACTGGCACAACCAGGATCCCGTCGGCCGCCGCATCTCCTTCGACAACGGCAAAACCTGGACAGAGATTGTCGGCGTAATCGGCGACGTCCACGAACACGGCCTCGACGTTCCCACCAACGATTTCATTTATGTTCCGTTCTCGCAGTATCCGCAGAACGGCCCCGCGCTCATGGCCCGCACCCTGGGCGATCCCTTGGCCGTCGCGCGCACCGTCGTGCAGCGCCTCTACGAAGTTGACCCCAACCAGCCTGCCGGCCGCATCCAGTCGCTCGAGCAATATCGCGCCGACTCCATCGCCGCCCGGCGCCTCACCGCCAATCTTCTCGGCCTCTTTGCCCTTCTCGCGCTAGCTATCGCCGCCGCAGGCATCGGTGGAGTCATGGCCCTCGCGGTCAGCCAGCGCACCCACGAGATCGGCGTGCGCATGGCCATCGGCGCGCGCCCCGCCGAAATCGTCCGCATGATCCTCAGCCAGGGCATGGGCCTGGCGCTAGTCGGCGTAATCATCGGCGTAGCCACGGCCTTCGCCCTAACCCGCGCCGTGAAAAGTTTCCTCTTCGGCGTAACACCTAACGACCCCGCCACCTTCCTGGGGGTGGCCGCAGTCCTAGCCGCCGCCGCGCTAGCCGCCTGCTACCTCCCAGCCCGCCGCGCCGCCCAAGTCGACCCCCTGCGCGCCCTCCGCGCCGAGTAGGGGCGGAGTATGCTGCGCCCCTTCTAGGCAGGATCAATCCGCCCGTCCCTGTAGCTCAGGCCTGCCTTTCGGGCCTGAGGCCTTGCTCCTGACTCCTTCCAGCCTCGCGCCTCCAGCTTCGATTTCCGCGAGTCTTCTACTTCTCCAGCACTTCCCCCAAATATCCCTTCCACACCGCCGCCCACGTATGCGTCCCATGCCCATGCGTAGCGTCGCTAATCGGAATCACGACAAATTTCGCGCCCTTCACGCGTCGAATCTCCCGCTCCGCAATTCCCAGCTCCGGCGGATTGATAAAATCGTCCGCCGAATTCACATACATCACCCGCGCGCGAATCTTCTCCAACCCCGCCGACGGATCGTAATTCCGCGAAGCATTCACCGCATACAGCAAATCGTTCGCATCCAGCCCCGGCATCCGCGCCGCAAAATAATCGTCTAGATCTTTGTCCGCCGCATCCCGCGTCGGATAATTTTTCTGCATCAGCAGCGGCGCGCTCCCCGCGATCAGCAGCAAATCCAGCGCCGTGCGCAGCCCCTGCTTCGGCTCCGCCGCGTACTCCCCGCCCTTCCACTCCGGATCGTTCCGTATCGCGTCCATCACCATTTTCCGCCACACGCGATTCCGCCCCGCGATCTGCACCGGCTGGCAAGCCAGCGGCATCAGCGCGTCCATAAACTCCGGATACGTCTCCCCCCACACAAACGAATGCATGCATCCCATCGACGTCCCCAGGATCAGCCGCAAATGCGCAACGCCCAGGTGCTCCAGCACCGCGTGATGCGCCGCCACCATGTCGTCGTAGTCATACTGCGGAAATTTCGCGTGCAGCCCGTCACTAGGCTGCGACGATTTCCCGTGCCCAATACCGTCCGGCAAAATGATGTAGTACTTCGCCGTATCCAGCAGTTGCCCCGCCCCAAACAATTCCCCAGCAAACTGCGGCTGCAAAAATTGCGCCCCCGACCCGCCCGTCCCATGCAACAACATCACCGCATTCGTGACGCGCCCCTTGTCGTCGCGCGCCGGCTTCCCCAGCGCGCGGTAATGCAAACGCACCTCCGCCATCGTCTCCCCATCCCGAAACTTAAAGTCCTTAACGACGAAGTCGCCTTCTTGGATAACGACAACCTCGTCCCCAGCCAGCGGCATAGTTTGGTCGTGCCACTCCGGTTTACCCAACGACCTCGACGGGTCTTGTAGCCGCGATTTCATCTCGCGATCTTCGCCTTTGGGGGTCATCCCGAGCGCAGCGAGGGACCTGCTTTTCGCCGCAACGCCCGTCCTTATCGGCGCGCAATAGATCGACTCCCTGGCCGTCAGCCTGGCCTGTCTCGCCTCCACCCCTACCGCCGCAACCAAAATCACCGCCAGCTCAACCGTCCGCCTCCTCATCGATTTCTCCCTATTCCGTCTCCGTGTCCTCTGTGTTAAATCCTTTTCGCCTCTGCGCCCCTCCGCGAACTCAGCGTCTCTTCACCCTGAGCGACGAAGGGCGCGTTTATCTTTTTCCCCTCTCACCCTCGCAACCGCGTATGCATCTTCGCCTCTTCCGCCAAATTCTGCACCGCCAACCGCGTCTCATGCACCATCAACGCGCATCCCGACGCCAATCCCACAACCGCCACCGCTCCCGCCAGCAACGCCAGCCCCGCCGTCACCTGAAACAAAATCCTTTGCCCGTAGTACGTAACAATCGACCCTACCACGGACACCAGCGCCGCCGTCGCAAACAACCCCAGCGAACCATAAATCACGCGCAGCGCCTTCACCAGCAGCCGCGTCCGCACCTGCAACCCCGTAAGCTGCGCCGCCCAACTTTCGTAATCGTCCTGCGCCCGCTGTTGGGATTGTCCATGAGATGGATGACCCGAGCCGCCAGGCTCGAGCGCCGCCAGCTCCCGCGCCACCACCCGCGTCCGGTCCACCACCCGCGCCAAGCGGTTGCTCGTCCCCAGCGCCAGCACCGAACACGCATTCGTCAGAATCGCCGGCGCCACCACCGCTGTAAGCACCGCAAACGGATTTCCCCCCGCCGCATCCATCCCTCCCTCCTTTCGCCACACCCGTGCATGATACAATCTACTTCTGCCCGGCCCAGGGAAAGCACAAAGATGCACCGCCGGAAAATTGCCCTGCGTTCTCTGAAAAACCTGTGCACCTTCATTGGCGCAATTGCGCTCTTCTCCTACTTCTACAACTGGACCGTCGATACCCGCCATTGGTACGTCACGCTCGCCAGCGCCTTAGCCTGCTCGCTACTGTGGCTCGGCTTCTACACGATCGAGCTACATGGAGGCGGTGTCACTCATCTATCGCGCCGTTTGGCACGAATCGCCCAAGGATGGCTTTCGGCTCACATATGGACCAAGCAACTGAAATTACCCTTCCCCAACGCGCCTGAATCAAAAGAAGAACCAGAAGAAGGAATCCCCGCCGTAAGCCCGGCAGGCGGATCACCCCTGCCTGCACCCACGCTCCCGTGGCTTTCCAGCCCGGACCTTCGTCGCCCCACCTAACCGCCCGCCCCGCGCTCTCGCCTTTGTAGCGCCGCCTTCTGTTTACCCTGAGCCTCGAGGGGAGGTGGGCACATTGGTAGAAGGCCCCGGACTTCCAGTCCGGGGGAGCGGCGCCTTCAGGCCCGCGGAAAAAGCCCCTTCTTATTATTCGTAGAGGCCGGGCTTTAGCCCGGCTCCCGAGCGCAGCGATGGATCTTCGGCTCGCCGCCCCCTGTAGCGGTGCACCGTATCGGCGAGCCTATCTCGCCATCCAGCCTTTAGGGGGCGGACCTGCAAAATGTAGCGGCGTCCCCTCAGGACGCCATCTTCCGCTTTTTTAATTTGTAGAGGCCGGGCTTTAGCCCGGCTCCCGCAAGAACGTAGCGCGTTCGCAAGTCTTGTGTTATGGAGTATCCATAATCATCGCCAAATAACCCCCCAAAGAGTCAGCCTATGACCTTGAACAACGACAAGAATTTTTGGTCTGAAATCGGAACATGGATCGTGAAGGCCTATAAGGTCGTTCGCGAACCGGTTTGCTACCTCCTGGTTGTCATCACTCTCATCGCCAGCATTCTGCAAAACCAAAAAGTCCTCTTGACCTCCCTGGCCATCCTTCTCGGAATCGTCGTCCGGATTCTCTTCGAGGTTCACGCCCATACGGAACGGCAAGGGGGCGTTCCCGTTCGATACAAGAACATCTCCGATGCACGCGACAAAATCGAGGCCTGTCTGCGCGCCGCACAAAAGCAGGACAAATATGTCCGCATCCGGTGGCTGGGAATGACCATGTCTAACGTCTGGGGCACCATGGAAGGTATCTTCGATACCCTTGCCCGCGAGCGGGGTTTCAAGCTTTCGTTCGACGTGGCCATGTCAGACGCCGCATGGCTCGATAAGAATGACATCAATATCAATTGGACAGGAACAAGTGCTGACCAAAATGCACGCAAGATCCAGAAGTACAGGGTAATCAACCAGCAGCTACTGGAGGGCCAGCATTGGGATTTCAAAATACATCGCTATAGCCACATGCCCGCGGTGCATGGAGGCTTGATCAATGAACGATATCTGTTTTTGGGAATTGCTCGTTGGGAAGAAGGGACCATGAAGGCGGGCGACCGCACATACTACTATTTCGCCGCCCGCGACGGTCAAGAGGCACAAGAGCTAATTGAAGTCTTCGAAAACTGGTTTCACTTCTGTTTCGACGGCAAGCCAGATTGGCATGCGCCTTTGCCACCTGCAGCCTCTCCCGGATCTTAAACGCTGTCATCCTGAGGCTATCCGGCTTGCCCTGAGCGCCTTTGGCGAAGGGCGAGGATAGCCGAAGGACGTCAACGCCAACGCCTGCAACCAACGATCCGCGTACTACCTCCATGTTCCGCGCGAATGATTGTCATCCCGACCGTAGCGGCCCGGTTTTTTCCTGCGCTCGCCTTCTGAGCGCCGGTTTACCCCGAGGAATGAGGGGGCCGCGTAGTGGAGGGATCGTGGCAACATCGTTCACGACTGCACAACACTGGGACTCACCGTGAATTTCCTCCCCAGCGTCGTCATCCCGAGCGTAGCGAGGGACCTGCTGTTTTCTGCCTGCCCCTACGTAGCGGCGGCCTTCAGGCTGGCGCCCGGTAGCGGCGAGTTCATCTCGCCATCTTGCCCTGGCTAATGCAGTGCCGCGCCTTTAGGCCGGCGTTCTTGGTCTTGCCTCTGGCCTATGTAGCGGCCGCCGACTGCTTGCCCTGATCCTCGAAGGGTGGCGGGCGACTTTTCTTGTGCCACAGCCACGTTCCGCTCGCCGGATCCTAAACGCTGTCATCCTGGAGGCTATCCGACGAGGATAGCCGAAGGACCTCAACTGCAACACCCGCAACCAACGATCCGCGTGCTAAATCACTCGCCCCCAAACGCTGTCATCCCGCTCGCCCCGATCCCTGAGGGGAGCGTAGCGAGGGGACCTGCTGTTTCCCTTTGTGGCACGGCCATTTCTAGCTGTGCGTCTTCAATTCCCATCGCCCCGCCCCATCCCCTCCCACCGAACACGCATTCGTCAGAATCGCCGACGCCACCACCGCCGTAAGCACCGCAAACGGATTTCCCCCGCGGAATAGTCCATAAGGGCGAGAACCTGGCGGGACGTTCCCCGGAAAACTACTCAAAGTTTACGGGAGGTGAGCAATCCACTTTTAGATAGCGCTGGCGCGGTCCGCTGCAGGAAAATGTTCATTCCATTGCTTTGCCAATTCGCGGACGCGAACCAAAACATCGGGGTAGCGGTCGGGGCCTTTCAGAGTTCGTATATGGTAGCCAGCTGCTAAGCGCCGCTTTGCGGTTTCGAAGATCTGTTCATCCAGCTCCTTCGGAGATTCAAAATACCTGCTCTTAGTTCTCCGGCTTGCCCCTGTCCCCGCCCACGAATACTTAACTAAGCCATATTTGGAGAATAGGGTGGATTGAGTGGCGACAGCGAACCGCTTGGCAGCATTCGTGGAAGAGTCCAAACATTCAAACTCAATATATACCTTATCGAACCAGTCGTTTTTGGCCGCCAAAGATACGAATTCCTTCGTGCCGGGCAAAGTGGACCCAAATTCAATCTCGTTGACATGGAACCACTTGGCGTCGTCTGCGGCGCTCTGAGGCATGCTCTCCTCTTTTAGCTCGCACTCGTAGCATGCAAGTACGACATGTTGAACTGCGTGCTCGTACTCCCATAAGTTTGTATGCAAATACGGCAGCAACCGTATGGGCCTGACCGTCATTCCCAGTTCTTCGCTTATCTCTCGAACAATTGTCTGTTCGGGTGCTTCTCCGAATTCGATTTTCCCCCCAGGGAGTTCCCATTTGCCATCCAAACCAGGTACACCGGGCGCCCTCCTCATCGACAACAGTATCTGCTGACCGCCTTGCCGCATAGCCCAGCCCCTCACCGTGAAATGATCCCGCGCTAGTCTTGGTACGCCGCAGGCTCTTCACAGTCCCAACCATCACGAGCTTCGATTCAAAATTTTACAACTTTATAATTGACTAAAGATCACCGAGTGTGGTACCTTCTCCCATGAGTTCGACGCAATCCCACTCCCCCGCGGCCAGCTATCCCCTTTCCTTTCAGTCAGCTGGAGCCTCTTTGCCCTCTTTTTTTGCACGCCGCCCTTTGTTTTCAATAGCTTGCAGCCTCTTTTCCGAAAACACCCGGGGTGGGGGTAGCCTCCCGACGTACGAGCCTTCATTCACGCACGCTAAGTCTATTCCTTCTTATCATCTACATGTAAACCAAGCAATTTCAACCAATTACGCACTCTTTTGCGCAACGGGAATCCGCCATCTCCCCTGTTTTCAGCACCTTCCGCACTCTTTTGTTGTCGATAGGGGGTGGTACCCCCCGGTTCACACCGTTTCCACGCCGGCTTCGCCTTCTTGCTTCGAGCCAGGTTTGCCGATCCACACCACGCTGCACCGCACCGCGCTCAGCGGGTCCTCATCCAGGATGAGCTCGACCGCTTGCCCGCGCCTCAGCCGGAAACTCCCGTGCAGCCGGAACCCGCGCTCCGAGGCATCCACGACCAGACAGGGAATTCTCATCTGGTTTCGTTCGAGGTTGACAACCAGGCTGGCGCGCTTCTTCGCAGCAATCCGCCTCAGGCGGCGGCCCTCCGGGACCGGAAATGTGGGCATCTTCGCCCTTCCAGGACTGGGTTAAAGATAAATACGCCTCGCCGCGTGGGAGGACAAGTGATATTTGCGGTACGCAAACGAGGGCACGAAGCGTTTCCCCAGAGTTCTGCCAGGGAAAGCAGCGTGGAAGGCGGGACACAAAATGGATGGAGATTTCGTAAGTTACGGAAAAGAAAAATCTTAGCCGCCTGTATCGTATGTCCATCCCTCCGCATCACATTCTTGTGGACGTGGATCTGAAGGAGACAATACCCATGGAACGGCGATACCCGGAAGTGGTCGGCGTGCGCCGCACCGGCTGGGCTGCTCTGGACCGCGATCCGCAGGAGGACACCGTCGAGTACGTCTGTCCCCACTGCGGCAAACGAGGACAGAAGAATGCCCGCCGTGAGCGAACGCAATATCATTTCACCGACGGCTTTTTGCAGGACCTGCAGGGCGAAGTCACCAACTGCCGCGCGTGCGGTCAGTCCCTGCGCGTAGTGCCCATAGTCATGTTGCACGATCAGGACGAAACCCGTCGCTTCGAGGCCGTCTTCTCCGACGCCCTCCCTGCCGACCTGCACAAATCCGCCGCCTGACCCCGATTGTTGTACGGGCTAGGGCCTGTGCAAGCAAAACAGGAATCGACCCCGGCTAGCGGCAGCGAAGCAGGAAGCTACGAAGTAACGGACGAAAAAAAGAGGCGCAGTGCTCGCGCGCAGCGCCTCTGAAAAGTTAAGACAAAAACATCGTTGTTGAAGTTAGCGCTACGGATGATCGTGATCGCGGTCACGATCGTGGTCATGGTCATGGTCGTCCCAATCGTGGTCGGAGTGCCAACGATGCTCGTGTTCATCCCACCAGCGATGGGCGCGGTTCCAGCAATATTCGCGCGCTTCGTGCAATTCGTGCCGAGCCTTATCGGCTTGTTTGCTTTCGCGCCCGTGATGCTCGACGGCTTCATGAAGACGATGATCGGCCCTGGCGATGCGCCGCTGGCAAGCGTCGTCATCGGCGCGCAAACGCGGCGCGCCGGTGAAGAGCAAGAAGCCCGCCAGCATTGTTTTCCCGATTCCAAGAATTCTCGACTGAAGTTTGGTCTGCATCCGGTTCTCTCCTCCATTTTGAAATGGGGCCTACAGCCGGGTTGAGGAATTTTAGCAGGACGCAAACCAATGCGAAATACAAGAAATCGCGAGGTGAAGCCTCTGCCAGTTTGCGCTACAGGTCTGAGTCGAGCTGCATGTGGTATTTCTCGAGGCCTTCGCGGATGCGACTGAAAGCTTCGTCCACCGTATCGGCGAATTGCAGCATTTTGTATTCGTCTGGGTTGATCATGCCCCAGCGCACCATGGCGCGAAAGTTCAGCACCTCATCCCAATATTTGCGGCCATAAATAATGATCAGATTGTTGCGCGGCAACTTTCCCGTTTGCAGCAGGGTGAGCATTTCCCAGAGTTCGTCCATGGTGCCGAAGCCGCCGGGAAAAACGATGAGCGCTTTGGCAATTTGCGCGAACCAAAGTTTGCGCATGAAGAAGTAGTGAAAATTGAGGCTCAGCTCGGGGCTAATGTAGGCGTTGGCGAATTGCTCGTGAGGAAGTTCAATGGATAAGCCGATGGATTTTCCGCCGGCTTCGGAGGCGCCGCGATTGGCGGCTTCCATAATGCCGGGGCCACCGCCGGAGCAAATCACGAAACGACGCGGCCGCGGGCCGAGGGTAAGCGCCCACGTAGTGATGCGGTGGGAAAGTTCGCGCGCTTCTTCGTAATAGCGCGACATTTCCAAAGCGCTCTTTGCGTCGCGGATGGCTTCGCGATGCTTGGCGCGTTCCGTGGCGGGCAGCTTTGAGGCGGGCGTTTTTTTCAGTCGCGTGAGGCGGCCTTGCGCGGTTTCGTGGGATTCGATGCGCGCGGAGCCGAACATCACGATGGTGTCGCCGATACCTTCGTTTTTGAGTTGCACGAGGGGATGCAAATATTCGGCCAAAATGCGGATGGGCCGCGCGGCGGTACTATCTAGAAATTTCGGATCCTGGTGGGGAGCTTTGGGTGCGTGCTGGGGCTTGAGTTTGACGTGCCCTAGGGACATAAGATTTCTCCAAAAGAGCGAACCTCCATTCTAGGAATTGCGGGGAGCGACGGCAACGTCTGAGGGCGGAGTTGCGTCGAATTGGATACACTGGGCACGGAGGCCCGCCATGAAGAAACCTCCTTTTCTGTTCACGTTGCTCGCGGTCTTAGCCGGCGCAACGCTTCTTTCCGCGCAGGCGCCTACCGGGCCGATTACGCCGCAACCGGGTACGCCTGTACAGCAGGCTCCTCCCAAAATCGTGACGCGCGTGTCGCTGGTGAATACGCCGGTGACGGTGCGGGACGCGAGCGGGCACATGGTCCATTCCCTGGATGCGAAGGATTTTCTGGTCACAGATAACGGAGTTTCGCAGCAGATTACCCATTTCGACCTGGGCGGCGATCCGCTTTCGGTGGTGTTTCTGGTGGAAACGAGTTCGAGAATTGCGCCGCTGCTGCCACAGATTAACAAGGCGGGGATTATGCTGGCAGTGACGGTGATGGGCACGGACGGCGAGGCGGCGGTGGTGGGATTTAACGATGCGGTGGATAAGCTACAGGATTTCACGACGAACCAGGATGCGATCGAGAAGACGTTCACGAAACTCAACACGGTGTCGAGCGGTTCGAAACTGTTTGACGCGATGGCCATAGGCGTGGAGATGCTGAGCGGGCGGCCAACGCCGACGGCGGATACGCCTGGGCGGCGGCGGATCATGCTGATCTTGTCCGAAGCTACGGACGCGGGCAGCGAGACGAAGCTGGGGGCGGTGCTGCGGCGGGCGCAGCTTGCGAACGTGACGATCTACTCCGTGGGGTTGTCGACCACCATGGCGGAGCTGAAGGCCCCTCCGAAAGATACGACGCCGCAGGTCACGCCGCCAGGAACGTTTGGGCGCGCGCCGTTTCCGGGATCGGTGCAGACGCCGGCGTCGGAAGGCGCGCTTTACGGAAGCGGGGACTTGATGGCGGTAGCAGTGTGGGCGGTACAACACGTCAAGAACAAGATCACGGATCATGCGTTGGAATTGGCGGCTACGGCGACCGGCGGACAGCACATTGCCACGTTCAAGAATCATTCGATCGAGAATGCAATTGATGACATTGGAGGCGAGCTGCACTCGCAGTATTCGGTGAGCTACATCCCGACGGGAACGAACGAGACGGGATATCACGAGATCAAGGTGACGGTGAAGAAGGAAGGATTGAAGGTGCGGGCGCGGCCGGGATATTACCTGGCGGGGCCGGAGAGCTAATCCTCGGTCCGGCCCAGGTTTTCAGGGTGATTTCTTGTCAAGTGATTCCGGTGACGAAGGGCCGAGTGACTTGATGAAGCTCACCAGCTGCCAGCGTTGCGGTTCAGGTAACTTGGACCAGACCGGCATGCCGCGGCGGACCACACCGTTTGTCACAATCCAGAAAATCGCTCCCGGTGTGGCATTCTGAACTTCCTCGGCGCGGAGGCTGGGAGCTTTCTTTGATCCATCTCCGGTGTTGCCGTGGCACTCGGAACAATGCTGCTCGAATAGATTTTGTCCAGCGGCGAGGGCATCCGGGTCTTTCTCAAAAGGGTTGCGTTTGGCGCGGGCTTTTTCAGGAGCTTTCGCGAGATCTGCGTAGACTCGTGCGTCTCCTTGGTATTTGTAAGGGGGAGATTTTTCCTGTCGAGCGAAAGTGACTGAGGCGACCAACAGAGCGGCCGTGGCGGCGAGCACCCCGATGCATACCTTCATCGGCGGCCTCCGAACATGCGGGTGACCATCTCGCCGAAACCAGAGATTTCCCGCGAAATTCCCCATCGCAGGAGAAAGCCGTGGCTGTTGTCGTTCAGTCCGAACCCTGGGGAGACCCGCAGGGTCCAACCCGAGGGCAGGTTCCATGCGACGGTGGGCGCGAGGTAGTGCGAGGTATCTTTCAGGCCAAAGCTGTAACGGTCGCCGAGACCTCCATACATTTCCACACCTGCAACAAAATTTTGCGGACAGAAACTGCATCGCGTGGCGGATGCTTTCATCGCCAGGGGACGGCTCGCTCCGAGGGCGTATCCGAATTCCCAGGGATGATTTGAAAGGTCCTTTGCCGCTAAAACATTTTCGCTGAGATTCCAACCCTTGACGGTACTGGAAAGTACAAGCTTTAACTCCACTTCGTGGATGTGTTCCTTGCGCGCTTCGACATTGGGTATGAGGAAATCAGCCTGCACGTCGTGACCCTCCACTTCCTTCAGAATCTTGTCAGCGCCATTCTTGCTTTCATATTCAAAGTAAAGGATGGGATTAATGAAGTGCTCGCGCTTGAGCGGGCGGATTCGATTCTCCCAGCGATAGCCGGTGAAAATCGTGCTTTCGTTGAATGTGGTTTGGCCCTCGAGGTAGAGCTCCGTAGTCCACCAGGCCGTGGCCCCGTATTCAAACTCCGCCCAGAAGGCGTGAAAATCGTTGCCGCCACGCTGGGTTCCGAAGGTAGAAAAGTACTCAATATCGAGATTTCCGGGTTCTTCGAGATAGTGGTCGTATGTGACTAGGTATGGGCTCTCTTGGCCCCGCACCGTTGGGGTCAAATGGAGGAGAGAAACAACGAAGAAAATTCCGGGAAGGCACGTGAGGGAGCTGGCAGCCAAGATTTCCTCTTGAAAGTGATTTGCAACTAGATATAAGACTAACTTAGTCCTATATGAGTTTCAATCCTGGAAGCCGCCACCGCGAGAGGGGATTCCCTCGTAGCTCGACGGCGTTAGCGTGACCCCGAGGTGCTCTTCATACCAGCGACCCAACGCTGCTGGATCTTTAGCGTCACTTTTTCCATGTACTCCTCAAGCCTGAAGGGATGCACCCCCATGTAACCGTGTTGATTCCCGGGATTCGCTCATTTGGTGCGCATGCGCTACCGGCAGAGTGCTAGTCTGACCTGCCACCGATGAAAAATCGCGATATTCAGGCGGCTTGGAAGTATCACGACGGGACGAAGCATTCGTACTGGAGTGTGCGGAGCAGTACTCACTTCCTGGACTGGGCGAACCGACCGCTGCCGTTCAAGATCTATCCGACGATTGAGGCGATTGTGTTGCCACGGGACGTGCCGCAAACGGGCGTGGCTGCGCTAGCGGCGATCTCGGAGCGCGTGCCGCTGACGGGCGGCGATGCGGTCCCTGATCTCCGGGACTTGGCGCGCATCCTATTTTTTTCGGCGGGAATTACCAAGCAGCGGAAGTATCCGGGCGGAGAAATTTATTTTCGCGCCGCTGCGTGCACCGGTGCGCTCTATGAGATCGAACTGTACGTCGTGGCCGGCGACCTGAAAGGGCTGGACGCAGGGGTGTATCACTTTAATCCCGCGGACATGTCGCTGGGGTTGCTGCGCAAGGGCGATTTTCGCGGGAACTTGGCGCAGGCGACGGCGATGGAGCCCGCAGTGGCTCGCGCGCCCGCGACGATTGTCTGCACCGGAACGTATTGGAGAAACGCGTGGAAGTACGCGGCGCGTACGTATCGGCATTTCGGTTGGGACAACGGAACCTTACTGGCGAATATGCTTGCGGTTGCAGCGGCTTCAGGGTTGCCAGCTCAGGTTGTGCTGGGGTTTGTGGATGAGGATGTGAACGGGCTGCTGGATCTCGATACGCGACGTGAGGTTTCGTTGTGCCTGGTGCCGATTGGGCGTGCATCGCAAGGTTCGCTGCCGGAACCGAGAGAGGCTCCGCAGCTGCAACTGGAGACGATCCCGCTTTCGAAACGCGAGATGGAATTTCCCGCCATGCTGGAGCTGCACGAGGCTTCTTCGCTTGCATCCGAGGAGGAAGTGGCGCAGTGGCGCGAGGCCGGGAAGCAATTGGTCCTTCCACGCTCTGCTCCGGCAGGCGAGGAAGTTCAGTTGCAGCCTCTTCCGGGAGAAGAGCGCCCCGCGGACACAATCGAACAGGTAATCCTGCGCCGCGGCTCTACACGCACATTCGATCCGACGGCGTCCATTACGTTGGGACAACTCTCCACCATTCTCGAGTGCGCGACGCGAGGGCTTCCGGCGGACGTTCTTGAACCCGGCGCGCAGGTCAATGACGTTTTCTTGATCGCGCATGCAGTTGAAGGACTTGCGCCGGGCGCTTACTTCTTCCGGCGCGAACGGAAGGCGCTGGAGCTCTTGAAACAGGGAAAGTTCCGCGCCAAAGCTGGGCGCCTTGGACTGGAGCAGCAGTTGCCGGCGGACGCTTGCGTGGACGTTTTTTTTCTGGCCGATCTAAAGGGCATCCTGGAGGCGTACGGGAACCGCGGGTATCGCGCGGTGCAACTGGAGGCGGGTGCGATCGGGGGCAAGATGTACTTGGCTGCGTATGCGCAGCATTTGGGGGCGAGCGGGTTGACCTTTTTCGATGACGAAGTGATTGAATTCTTTTCGCCGCATGCGAAAGACAAGAGTGCGATCTTTTTGCTGGCGATCGGCAAGACGCTGAAACGCGACGCACACTGAGAGCAAGGCCTCAGCCCAAAGACGGGCCTGAGCACCCTATCCTAAGCGAGCTGCTGCCAAAAGGTGGCTTCGCGCAAGGCGAGGAGGGCGTTTTTGCGGGCGTCCCAGCGAAGGAAATGCGGAGTCTTGGTGTGAAGGCGATGATGTTCGCGGGTGGTCCAGACTTCGTGGAGGAGGAAGGCGCCGGGGATTTCGAGGGCGCGGTGCAGATCGTAGGTGAGGCAGCCTTCCTCGCGGCGGGTAGGGGCAATGAGGGCGCGGAGTTCGGCTTCGAGGAGGGGTTCCTGGCCCTCTTTCGCGCGGAGGATGACCACCAGGGTTACGGCGTTTTTGGGGAGTTTGGCAGCTGCGGGTGGACGCGATCTGCGGCGAGTGGGCTTACGTTTAGCCGATGATTTTTTCCTTCTTGGCTGCGCCATATTGGCGGGGATTGTACTCCAACCGAGGGGAAAAAAAGGGTGCGGGAGGGGGTGGCGAGCGACCGCACTCCAAATGAGATATCTAACCAGGCTGGGGCGCAGCGTGCTGCGCCCCTACGAGGAGCTAGTTTTCGGCTAGCTTGCGGCCAGCGTCGAGGTTGTCGAAATTGAGAATCGTGTTCAAGACGAGCGAGTAGGTGCCGCGGGTTTCGCCACGGTAGACGGGGTTGATGGAGAAAAGGATGACGTGGCCATGGCCGGCGGGGACATCGAGGACGGCGGGATGCTGGGCGATTTCGTCGCCCCCTTCGACCAGGCCGGAGATGAGGAGATCTTTGTTGTCGGCGTAACGCAAGATGACGCGGGCACGATTAGCGGGCGGGATGACGCGAATACCGTTGCGCTTTTGTTCGTCGCTCACCGGCGGATATTCCCAAAGCTCGGAGGTGGGCTCTTCGGGAGGCTCGACGCCGGGGCGGCCGACGGTGAAATCGGGATCGTCAGCGGTGCCACGGCCGGTGGGTCGGGAGGTGCTGTGGCCGCCGCCGAGTTGGCGGAAGCCGCGGCCGCTAGAGATGCTACTCAGAGAAAAGATGGGGCCGTTGTCGCAGTAGGCGGAGAGTTTCTCGTCGTAGCCGTAGGCGATGGGGCTGGCGGCGTCGACAAGGCGCATGCCAACGACGGAGCCGACAATACTCATCTTTTGCGACGTGCCGAGGCTGACGCTGTCGGCCAAGCCGACGGACAGAGCGAAGCGCGAAGTGTCCGTGGCGGTGAGCAGTACGCCACCCTTGGCCACGAAGGATTGCAGGTGGGTGACGCCGTCCCAGCCGAGGCCGGGGCGCATGTCGTCGGTGGAATCGTTCTTGCCAACGAGGTTGGGCGTTTCCGGCGTGTTTTTCCAGGGCAGCGGATTGCCCCAGGCAGTGGCGGTGCCGTTGATGATGGCGGTCGGGGAAGAGTTGAATCCGACCGGGGGAAAAAGGATTACGTCGTATTTGGCCTTGAGGTCGTCGGTTTTGCTGACGATCTGTGTGCTGATGTAGTCGTAGGGAATTTTAAGGTTGTCGAGCGCGAGCCGCCACCAGCCTTCCGTCTGAGTACCAAGCCAAGTGTGCACGAAGGCGATACGGGCGGCGGGCACCGGATGCGTTTTCACGCTGGGTGCTGCGCCGAGGGCGGTGGCGCGCAGGCCGGTTTCGCTGGCGGCGTGGTCGAAATCGGATCGCGGCACGCCGTGGATGATAAGTGAGCCGCGGTTGAATTTTTTTCCGCCCGCTTCGAAAGGCTCTTCGGCGGCTTCCATGGAAGCACCGCGCAGTGTGTAGCGAAGCGTCGCAAGCGTGGGTTCGGCATTGTTGTTGATGGCGAAGATGGAGCCTTCGCCTTGCACGCCGCCTGCAGGTTTCACTTCGTTGACGCGCTCCATTGCGGAGTCGAGCGCCTTGGCGTCGGTCACGCGAAAGACTTTGACGTTGAACAGCTCGCCGAAAGTCCAGCCCGTGTCATCGTAGGGAGTTTTTTGCGGATCGTCGGGGCTCCAGTATTGGTGATCGAGGAGGGCATCGGCGATGCGGGAGTAAGGCTGGTCCATTCGAATGATGAAGCTGCCGGCAGGAAATTCGCGGGAGGTGGGCTCGGCGTCCTTTTCTTTCTCCTTGGTCTCTTTGGCGTCTTCCTTCTTGGAAGATTTCTTGGGCTTTTTCACAGGCAACGCTACGGTGAAGGAAGATGTGGCGCGAGAGATTTCGACGTGTTGTTTTTGCAGGACCAGCAACAATTCAGTCTGCAGCTCAAGGCGCGGATCGTCGGCCGGCAAAACGTAAGCCGCGGGGCCTTCCTCGGTGGGCTTGCTGATGGAGCGTTTCGATTTCAGGTAAAAGTTTTTCAGGAAGAGGCGCTTATTTTCATTAAAGAAGTGCAGCGAGGTAAGCAGGCCGGTCTGCTCGTAATTGTTGTTGTCACGCTGAGACCAAAGCGTTTTGGGAAACGGGGGATTCTGACGCCACCACGTGCGCGAATAATCCTCGGGATCGAGCGTGCGCTCTTGGGTGTCGGCGCCACCGTTGCCGAACGTTTCGTAGAGACGGCTGATGCCGTTGTGCATGGCGGCGATGAACATCAGGTAGCCGGGCGACCAAGTGTCGAAGACGCCGTGCGTGAAGACGCCGGGCATGCCGAACTTGGTCATGTCGGCCACGTTGCGCCAGCCGATCATTTCCCATTCGTCGGTGAGGATGGGATCGACCCAGGCGTTGAAGGGGCCGTCACCGGCTGTGTTGTCGTAGAGGTACGGAACGGATTCGTGGAGATCGTGGAGGACCTGCGCTTTCCAGCCGACGTAGGTGTTGAGGACATTTTCGGTGAGCTTGAGGGTGACGCCCATGGCGTCGCGATTGTTGTCATGCGCGACGTACTTGCCCCAGTAAATGAGCGGCGGGTAGAACTCCTTGGGATGGGCGAGGTGCCAGCGGTAGAGATCGACCATGCGGTCGCGACCATCGACTTCAACGACGGGAGTAATAAGAGTGATGACACCTTCGCGAATTTCTCGGATGTAGGGGCTGTCGTCGACCGCGAGGCGATACGCGAGCTCCATCAGCGCGGTGGGCGCTCCGGTTTCGGGAGAGTGGATGGTGCCGGTGATGTAGTAGACGGGAGTGGATTGCGCGACCAGGCGGTCGGCTTCAGCGTCGTCCAGCTTGATGGTGCGGGGATCGGCGAGCTTGGCGAGGCGCGCGCGATTTTCGTCGAGGTGCTTGAGATTTTCCTCGGAGGAGACGGCGACGGCAATCATCTCGCGGCCTTCTTCGGTGGTGCCGATGGAAAAGACTCTGACGCGCGGGGTGGCCTTCTCGAGGAGCCGCATGTATTTGTAGACATCCTCGGCGTAGGGGAGGATTCCGGGTGCGCCGGAAACGTCGCCGAGAACAGCATCGGGAGCGGGGACGTTTTTGGAGGCGGGGAGATAGTCGACGAGCGGAGACGTAAAGACAGGCGCGGTGGTGTATTTCTTGATTTTTGCGGTGTAAGCCTCGTTAATGGGCTGCTTGGGATCACGCGCCGGTGCGGTTTCGTCGGCCGAAGCGATCGCAGGCATGACTGCAAAGAGCAGAAGCAGAGTGCAATTTCGAAATTGCAAGGACCACCCGCTGCGTGACCGGTTCATTCAGGTCTCCAGGAACAACGAATGCGAATCCGCGATTGTAACGCAGGAGCAGATTCTGTCTGCCTGTAATTTTGTTTAGGGAAGCAGCCAGTTGCCGAGCATGCCGGTGATGACGAAGCGCGCCAGCCAACCAAGTGAGTGTGAAACACCCAGTAGCGGATCCATTTTGATCCAGACAATGTTGCTAAAGATGATTGGTACGGCAGAAGCCAGCCAAATCAGTAAGGACGTGTGGAACGTGGTCGAGTGCGAATGAATAATGCCCGACCAAATGCAGATGTAAAGGAATACCCCGCAGCTCAAGACGCCCAGAAGAGAGGAGAGGACAATGCTGCGGGTATCGCTTTGGCCCGGCTTGATGCGCCAGATTTCGGGCGTGGCTAGATATTTTTTGTGAAACAGGACGCCCATGAAGAGCCAGTCCGTAAATGTTGTGGCGAATCCGGATAAAACCACGGCAAGAAGGAAGCGGGTCCAGTTCATCGGCCACCTCTTGGCGGCGGATTGTAGCGTGACGCGTTATCGGACGGCTACAAATGTGATGCAGACGGGGGCGGGGGCTTTCGTGACTTCGCCGGTGGGGCTGAGGGCGCCGGTGGTGGAATCGATACGGAAGATGACGATGTTGTTGGACTCTTGATTGGCGGCGAGAAGGAATTTTCCGGTGGGGTCGATGGCGAAGTTGCGCGGAGTTTTTCCCATGGTGGGATATTCGTCCTTGAGGTGGAGGGTGCCTTTTATCGGATCGATGGAGAAGGCCGAGATGGTGTCGATGCCGGCGCGATTGGAGGCGTAGAGGAATTTCCCATTGGGATGCACAACGATTTCCGCCGCTTCTTTCGGACCAGAATAGTCTTTTCGCAGAACCGAAAGTGTTGAAACAGTTTGCACCGGTGAGAGCGAACCGCTGCTGGGTTTGTAGGCGAAGGCGGTGACGCTGCTTCCCATTTCGGAGAGCACGTAGGCGAATTTGCCGTTGGGATGGAAGGTCAGGTGCCGAGGTCCTGCGCCGGGATCCAGTTTGGCAAAGGGTGGATTGCTGGAAGTGAGCGTGCCTTTGGCGCCGTTGAAGCGATAGACGAGGATTTCGTCGAGGCCGAGATCGGCAGCGAGCGCGAAGCGATTGTCGGGCGAGGTTTCGATCCAGTGGGCATGAGGACCTTCCTGGCGCTCTTTGTTGACGCTGGAGCCGGAGTGCTGGATGAAAGCGGAGGCGGAAGCCAGGCTGCCGTCTTCGCCGATGGGGAATACGGCGATGCTGCCGCCGTTGTAATTTGCGACGAGGACAAACTTGCCGGTCTCGTCCAGCGAGATATGGCAGGGGCCGCCGCCTTGCGTGGGGGCCTGGTTGAGAAGCGTGAGTTTGCCGGTTTTCGGTTCGACCGAGAAAGCGCTGGCCGCGCCGCTTTTTTGCGCGCCAAAGTGGCCTACTTCGTTTACCGCGTAGAGATATTTGCCGCTGGGATGCACGGCCAGGAAAGAAGGATCTTCGGATTCGGCGGCTACGCCGAGCGGGCTGAGTTTGCCGACGCCAGGATCAAAGAGGTAGGCGTAGATCCCCTTGCTTTCCGTTTTATTGGTGTAGGTGCCGACGTAGACCAGATAGGGCTTGTTGGGGGTGCGCCTTTGCGGAGAGGCGGTGTTTGCGAATAGGAGCAGAGGAACGGCGTAGATCGCCAGAATCGCAAAACGGCGTCTGGTGAGTTTCACTTCTTCTCCTCGTCGTTTTCTTCCTGCAGGACTGCGGCGGCGGCCACGGAGTCGTCAGCATCAAGGCGGAGGAGGCGAACGCCCTGCGTGGACCGGCCCGCTTCACGAATTTCATTGGCGTGCACGCGGATGACTTTGCCGTTGTGCGTGATGATCATGACGTCGGACTCTTCGGTGACTTGCAGAGTGGCGACGACGGAGCCGTTGCGGTCAGTGGTCTTCATATTGACGACGCCTTTGCCGCCGCGCGAAGTGATGCGGTACTCGGCGAGCGGCGTACGCTTGCCGAAACCTTTTTCGGCTACGGTGAGCATGAGCGTGGTCAGCGAATCTCTGATGTGCTCGTTCTCAAGTTCTTCGAGGTTCTGCGACGTCTGGTTGTGTTCCTTGGCGATGATCTCGAAATCGGGCTGCACCGCGTCCATGCTGACCACGTAGTCTTCTTTGTCGAGGTCCATGCCGTTGACGCCGCCTGCGCCGCGGCCCATGGGGCGCACTTCCGTTTCGCGGAAGAGAATGGCCTGGCCTTCGTGGCTGGCCAGGAAAATCATTTTTCTGCCATCGGTAAGTTTTGCGCCGATCAATTCATCCTTGCCGTCGAGCGTGATGGCGATGATTCCGGTGGAGCGCGGATTGGAGAATTCGGTGAGCGCGGATTTTTTAACCGTGCCGTTGCGCGTGGCCATGAAGACGAACTGGCCAGCTTCTTCGAGGTCGCGCGCCGCGACGAGCGCGGTAAGTTTTTCATCTTCCTGGAATTTCACAAGGCTGGAGATGGCTTTGCCGCGCGTGGCTGCGGCCGCTTCCGGGAGCTCATAAACTTTTAGCCAATAGACGCGGCCCTTGGAAGTGAACAGCAAGATGTAGCTGTGCGCGGAGGCGATGAAGAGATGCTCGACGAAGTCTTCTTCCTTGGTGCGCGCGCCGATGCGGCCTTTCCCGCCGCGTGATTGATGGCGGTAGGTGTCAGCAGCGGTGCGCTTGATGTAGCCGGCATGGCTGACAGTGATCAGCATGTCGGTGTCGGCGATCAGATCTTCGAGCTTGATTTCGTCGACCTTGTCGACGATTTGCGTGCGGCGATCGTCGCCGTAAGACTTTTGCACTTCCTTGAGCTCGCTGGTGATGACTTGCTTCAGCTTTTTGTCGCTGGAGAGGATTTCTTCCAGCTCGGCGATGTGCTCGCGGATGGACTTCAGTTCCTTGAGAATTTCGTCGACCGAGAGCTGCGTCAGGCGGTGGAGCTGCAGTTCGAGGATGGCGTCGACCTGGATGGGCGTGAGGCCGAGGGCGGCGCCGCGGCCAGCAGGTTCGCCTTCGATGGGGCCAACCTTGTACTTCCTGCCGTCGAGCTTGACACCTTCGAGTTTCCGGGACTTGCCATTTTCGGTGATGGTGACGTCCTGCTCGGTGAAATACTTGAGCAGGTTTTCCTTGGCGTCTGCGCGGCTGGAAGAACCGCGAATGATGCGAATAACGTCGTCGAGATGGTCGAGCGCAATCTGGTAGCCGACCAAAATGTGTTCGCGCTCGCGGGCCTTGCGCAGCTCGTAGACGGTGCGCCGGCGCACGACTTCGATGCGATGCTCGATGAACAGCTTGATGAGCGGGATGAGGCCGAGCTCGCGCGGCTGACCCCCAACGATGGCCAGCAGGATCATGCCGAAGGATTCCTGCATCTGGGTGTGCTTGAAAAGATTGTTGAGGATGAGCTGGGATTCTTCGCCGCGCTTGATTTCCACGACGATGCGCATGCCCTCGCGCGAGGATTCGTCGCGCACGTCCGCGATGCCGTCGATTTTCTTGTTCTGCACCAGCTCGGCGATGCGCTCGATGAGCTTGGATTTGTTGACTTGATAGGGAATTTCGGTGATGACGATATTTTCGCGGTCTTTGCCAACTTCTTCGATGGCGGCTTTGGCGCGCATCATGAAGCTACCGCGGCCCGTTTTGTAGGCGGCTTCGATGCCTTCGCGTCCGGCGATGTAGGCGCCAGTCGGAAAATCCGGGCCAGGGACCAGCTTCATGACTTCCTTGAGAGTGGCGTCCGGTTTTTCGATCAGCAGCATCGCGGCTTCGACGATTTCCCGCAAATTGTGCGGCGGGATGTTGGTGGCCATGCCCACGGCAATGCCGCTGGCGCCGTTGACGAGGAGATTGGGGATGCGCGACGGAAGAACGAAGGGCTCTTCGCGCGTTTGATCGAAGTTCGGAACGAAATCGACCGTCTCTTTTTCGAGGTCGGCCAGAATGTCTTCGCTGATTTTCGCCAGGCGGGCTTCCGTGTACCGCATGGCCGCCGGAGGATCGCCGTCCACGGAGCCGAAGTTTCCCTGGCCGTCGATGAGCGGGTAGCGCATGTTGAAGTCTTGCGCGAGGCGGACGAGCGCGGGATAGATGACGGCTTCACCGTGCGGGTGATAGTTGCCGGAGGTGTCGCCGCAGATTTTCGCGCACTTGCGGAAGCCGCGATTGGAGGCCAGGCCGAGGTCGTTCATGGCCACGAGGATGCGGCGCTGCACGGGCTTGAGACCGTCTCGCACGTCGGGGAGAGCGCGCGCGATGATGACGCTCATCGCGTAGTCGAGATACGACTTGCGCATTTCCGCTTCGATATCTACGGGAAGCAGAATGGATTTATTTGTTTCGTCGGCCATGTGTCCTCGCGGCTAGTGACTCGTGAAAACGCCTTGCTGTAAAACCTTGCTTGCGCTATGTACATCCGCTAGCATCGGCTTATGACGTACCGATTCTCCGCTCTGATTACCAAGGAAGACGGCTGGTATGTTGCGCGCTGTCCAGAGTTGAACGTCACTTCGCAAGGTAAAGATGTCGAGAGCGCACGCGCCAGCCTTAGCGAAGCCATCGAGCTTTACCTGGAAACCTGGGGCATCCCCGAGGGTGCGGCTGCGGAGGGTGAAGCGTTCTGGACGACAGTCGAAGTCTCGCACTAATATGCCGAAGCTGCCGAGCGTCGATCGTGTGTTTAAGACGGTTGTACCGATGCATGGCGAACTAGCCAAAGGAACGCTGTCCGATGTCCTCAAGCAGTGCGGCTTAGCAGTTGAAGAATTTCTCGATCTTCTGTAGTTTCCGCTCAACATCTCTTGTCTACGTGCTCCGTAACAAAGGCCTTCACGGTGTCGAAGGCGTCGGCCGTGTTGGTGAAACGTTGCGTGTCGAAATGCTCTTCGAGTTGGCGTACAAAGTCGTCGCGCTCGCCCTCCGTCGCGAATTCAACCGTCACGCCGCGCTCGTTGTCCGGCACCGCTGTGGGCGTGGCGCGAAATTCGCTGCAGCTTAGTCCGCGCAGCCCCGGAAGCGTGCTCCAGCCGAGTTGGTACATCATGGTTGCTGCGCCGCTCGCGGCCGCAGAAGATAAAACACTGCGACTGCCACCACCAAAATAACCACGATCCCCACGGCGTTGACAGTGAAAATCATCTTGTACAGATCCGCTGCTGAAGGATCGACCGGCAAAGCCCCGCGCCATTGTTGAAGATTGCGAAACGTCCCTGGCAGACGATACCCGGATGCAGCCACAGCGGCGAGGAGCAATCCCCAGCGCACGGCGTCACGCGTCGATCCCCGGCCGGTTTCCGCCATCAGCTTTGCGCCATCGAATCAAATATCCAGGTTGACGACTTCGAGAGCATTTTCCTCGATGAACTTGCGCCGCGCTTCCACGTTTTCGCCCATCAGCGTTGTGAAAATATCTTCGGCGGCTACGGCGTCTTCGAGCTTCACCTGCAGCAGCGTGCGCGTCTCCGCGTTCATGGTCGTGTCCCAGAGTTGCTCGGCGTTCATTTCGCCCAGGCCCTTGAATCGCGTGATGGTGAAATCCTTTTTCGCGTCTTCCACCACGTAGTTCAAGACATCCCGCGCCTTTTCCTTGGTCACTTTAGTACCGTTGTTCGTCACTACGAACGGCGGCTTGTTGAATTCATCGACCAGCTTGGCAAGGGAGCGCAGGCGCTTGTACTCCGCGGTGGACGCCAGCGCCCAGTTAATTTTTTGGCTGTGTGGCGGGCCAAATTGAATTTCGTGGAGGCTGTGCTCTTCGTCGAAAACGATCCTGCCTTCGAGCTTCAGTTTCGCCTTGTCCACTTCCTTTAGAAATTTCTCGAGCGCTTTCTTGTCTTCGAAATCCGTCTTCTTTTCGAGGCCGCTCTCCGCGAGCAACTCGACAAGCCCGGGCTCACGCAGACGGCGGCCGAGTTTTGCCGCGGCGGCTTCGTATTCTTGGACGTTCAGAAGGAACTTCGTCAATCCCGCACCTTCGAGCGAAACGCCCTCCTTGGCCTTCACCACATGGTCTTCGGTGGCGCGCTTCATCAGTTCGTGGGCGAAATCGGCTTCGTCGCGAATGTAGCGCTCCGTCTTGCCGCGCTTCACGCGATAGAGCGGGGGTTGCGCGATGTAAACGTGGCCGCGTTCGATCAATTCCTTCATGTGGCGAAAGAAAAAAGTAAGCAGCAAGGTGCGAATGTGGCTGCCGTCCACGTCCGCATCGGTCATC
>WNFP01000306.1_pt1 | contig 35990 bp, 35 predicted proteins | sample 5400201 | NCBI WGS metagenome assembly WNFP01 (sample SAMN13153355, study PRJNA577476) | soil metagenome | isolation source: 115 cm saprolite under Madrone tree | place: USA:California | collected 2016-06-14 | reverse complement strand
AGATCGCAAACGCGCTCTACAACGACTCGTTCCCTGGCAGCGTGACCAAGAGGGACATCCCGAAAGGCCGCGCTCTGCTCGAGGAGGCGCTGCCAATATTTCGGCAGCTTGGCGACGAACACGGGATCGCCAACTGCCTCTGGGCCCTGGGCCAGGTTTACTACAGCTCGGGCGACTTCGCCGCCGCAGTTTCGCCAACCGAGGAGGCCATCACCGTGTATGAACGCCTCGGCGATCGTTTCGGAACGGCTTGGGCGCTCTTCGTGCGCTCCACGATCGCCTTGAAGATGAATGAGAGTGGTGTCGCCAGGCCGCGAAGCCTGCAAGCTTTGAAGATATTTGCCGCTGCGGACGATGTGAGCGGCATCGTACTGGTCCTTGACCAGCTTTCCGAGGTCGCGCGCCGGCAAGGCGACCGCCTTAGGGCGGCGCGGCTTGCCGGGGCCTCGGCCGCGCACGAGGTCTCGAGCGGGGCTGGTTTGGGGACGGTGGTTGGCGTCCGGGAAGGATGGAGGACGGATGACGCTCTGTCCGAGGCGGAGGTCGCTGCCCGAGCGGAAGGACACGCGATGACAGTGGAACAGGCGGTGGCTTATGCCTTCGCGAACGACGACCAGAAGACCCAATCGGCTGCGGCGGGCAGCTGAGTCACAAGGAGACGATATGCAGACCCACAGACAAGTTGTCGAGGCGTATTTTTCCGCTGTTCGCGCCCGCGATTTTCCCCTCGCTCAGCGACATCCGGCATGACGACTTGATCCAGGAATGGCATCAAATGGGCGAGCGCACGCGTGGCAAACAGAACGCCCGCCTGATCAATGAGAACCATCCGGGACTTCCTATGCCGACCATCCGGCGCATCCATGAAGGACCTGACTTTTGCGTCGCGGAGACCGTGCTCGCGTATCCGGATGGCTCGACCTGGCAGGCAGTCAATATCTTCGAGTTCAAGGACGGACTGATCGTGCGCCAGACCGATTACTTCGGTGCGCCGATCCCGGCGCCTAAGTGGCGAGCGCAATGGGTTGAGCGGATGCAAGAGGATGCGCCCTCGACCTGAGATCAGGGTAGGCCAAACCACGTTGCCAGCTTCCGATCGCCTGAACGTCTCGCTGCGAGTACAGCTCGGCGATCCGATTTGACTCGTTACGGTTGGCGGCTCAGGATGCCATGAACATGAAGCTAACCGCGCTGCTGGCGATCGCAATTGCCCTTTCCGCGTGCTCGACCCCTCCCACCGCTTCCCCGAACCCGAAAGCACTTGCCCGCGGCGCCGCAGTGAAGGCGCTCGATGCGGGCAAGCTGGACAGCCTTCCGACCGGTCCGGTCTACATCCGGTTTATTCGGTTCGCACAACCGGTCGGCTATGACATCGTCTCGAAGCAGCACGTCGCCAGCGTCGTTTATGTCGAGGCCGGCGCGCACCGCTTGGTACTCAACGGCAAGCCGCCTCTCGACCTGGTGGCCGGCCAGGCGAAGTTTCACCAGAGCGTGGCCCACGTACATATCAACCCCGGGCCGGTGGATCCAAGCGTGTGGTACTCCATCGCGATCTGGCCAAGTTCAGCTCGCGGCCAATCGCTTGTCGACAAGACGGCGCGGCCCACGTATGAAAGCGACGACATCGCCCGTGAGTCGTTGCCGCAGGTTGCCTACTCGCAGGTGCTCCGTCAAGTCACTCTGGCGAAGCTCGGAACAACCGGCGCACACACGTTCGGCGGCCTGGCGGCGTTCTACGTGTTAACCGGCTCGCTGACAATCAAGAGTGCGCACCGGAACTCAGTCACCCTTAGCGCCGACGAGGGTCTTTACTTTCTGCCAGACGTTGCGCTCCAGGAGACGAATGGTGCAGCGGGTCAGACGGTGTTCCTCGAATTCATCACCACCGCGGTCGGTAAAGACTTCGAGGTGCCGCTCGAGCAGCCACCGGCAGCCTGATCACCCGATGCGGCTGACGCGGTTGTCTTCGGCATCCGCGACAAAGACAAGTCCCTGCCCATCTACGGCCACGCCTAGAGGAGTACGCATCTGCGCGATCGTGCTGATCGTGCCACTCACGTCAATGCGCCTGACTCGGTGGTTCAGCGCGTCCGCGATGAACACATCTCCTCGCGAATCGACTGCGAGGCACTGGCCCATGCCCTCGAGAGGATTGGTGGCCAGGTTCAACTCCGCAAAGCTGGCATGGCGCCCATCGCCGAGGTAGCCTGTCGCGCCCGTCCCAGCAACCGTCGCGACTTGATGGTTCACGTCGACGCGGCGCACGCGCTGGTTCAGGGTATCGGCGATGTAGAGGTTTCCTTCGCCATCAAAGGCAATGCCGCTGGGGGCGTGAAGAACCGCATCGAGGGCATCCCCTGCGTCACCGCGGTACCCCGCTTCACCGGTGCCGACGACCGTGCGGATAGCGCCGTCCGGCGCAATCTGGCGAACCACGTTGTTTCCCGTGTCGGCGATGAAGAGGGTGTCGCCGAAGCCGATCGCGAGGCCGGTCGGAAGATTCAGCCTGGCGTCGCGCCCGGATTTCCCGTCGCCCGTATAGCCGGCTTCGCCGGTGCCCGCGACAGTCGTGATTGTGCCGTCCGCACTAACACGCCGGACTCGATGGTTGAGCGTGTCGGCGATGTAGACGTTGCCCGTGCTGTCCACGGCCAAACCCTGAGGCATGTCGAGCTGCGCCTGTGCGGCTGGACCACCATCACCGCCATTCCCTGCCGTGCCAGTGCCTGCGAAGGTGCGTATCAGCCCGTCCTTCGTGACCTCGCGAATCCGGTTTCCCTCGGCGATGTAAATTTCACCGGTCGGTCGGACCGCGAGTGCAAGAGGACGCACCAGCGCCGAGGCGGACGCCAGGCGTCCGTCGTTGGAAAACGCTCGTGCTCCCGTGCCGGCTACGGTTACGACGCGGGGACCGACCGCCGTCGGTGGCGACAACAATGCATATGCGAGCGTGAGTCCACCCAGGAGGACTGCAACTACGCCGACGCTGGTCGCGACGGCGACGCGATGCGAGAGACGAGGCCTAGCTCGGCCAGGCGCAGTTTGCGCCGCCGCCAGCACGCTGGATGCAGGACCGCCCTCGCCGGGCAAGCCAGCCACGACCCAGGTTGCGATCTGCACGCGGGTGTGGAAACCGAGCTTGCCCCGGATCTGCTCGACGTGGCTCTCCGCCGTGCGCTCAGAGATGAACAGCCGGGTGGCGATCTCCCGGTTCGTCAGCCCTTGACCGACAAGGATTGCCACCTCTCGCTCGCGGCGGGTGAGACTAGGCGCCACCACAAGGAATCGCGCAGGAGCATAGCAACGAGTGCCTGGTCGAGGGGGTTGAGAAATCGGTACCGAAATCCGGTACCAATCCCGGTAGTTCTACCAATGACGCGGGCGGCGCCCGGCGTCAGCCTCCAGACGTCAGCCGAGCCGTGGGCACGGCCAAGGAATCTAGGAGGAATCCCGAATGAAGAGAGTCTTGCTACCAGTCCTACTCGTCGCGGCCGCCTTGCTGGGCGCATGCGGTGGAAGCGTCCCCAATGTCGCGGCGAAGCCGCCCGCGCCGGTGGTCAAGTACAAGAACACCCTACCCGGGCAGACCGCCACCGGGTCGATCGACCTTATCCAGTCGATTCTCTATTTCGCTCCTGGCGCTGCGAGCGCGGTTCACAAGCACCCGACAATCTTCCTGGCCACGGTGCTCCAGGGCCAGATCACCCTCAAGACGCCTTCTGGAGAGCAGCAGTCATCGGCCGGAGACGTGATCCACGAACCACTCAACCAACCCGTTCAGGCCTTCAACATGGGCTCCGTGGACGCGATGACGGTGGTCGCCTATCCGGTGGCGCATGGCGGGAAACCGACGGTGGCGGTTGCCGGGTCGCCGGCGCCGGCGATTCCCAACAAGACGCTCTACAGCTTCACCCTCGACTCGCCGACCTTGAGCGGCCCGTACAGCCTGGTCCAGCAGGTGCTCGACTTCGCACCGGGTTCGCAGACGGTTAAGCACCGCCACGGCGGGCCTGGCGTGATCACGGTCCTTCAAGGCCAGGTCACACTGAACCGCGACGGGACAGAGAAGACCTACAACGTGGGAGACAGCTTCAGCGAGACTCCCGGCCAGACGCTGCAGGCATTCAACCGCGGAAGCACCGAGCTGATCGTCGCCGCCACGTACCTCTTGCCCGACGGCGCGCAGCTGACGACCAACGTCTAGACCCCACGGAGGTCCTCCCTGCTCGGCGGGGAGGACCTCCACCTTGCAGAACTCCGCCGCCGGACGAGTCCGCGCGCTCCAGGTTGGCTAAGACCGCCGATCAGCGGGCATAGCGCCCCAAAATAGGCGACGCCAGTGGCCACAGCCTCCAAATTGACACCGATTCAGCCCCGACCCGTGCCTCGGCCCGACGGATCTCGGCACCTGGTCTGGGGCCGCGCGATGGCTAACCGCCGGTTCAGAAGCGCACTCCTGATCCTGGCCGGTGTGCCGATCGGCCTGGCTTATATCTGGAATGGCTTCGTCTCGCCCTTTGTCCGAAACGAGACCAACGACTTTCGCCAGGTCTATCTGGAGGGTGCGCGAGTCATCGCCGCGGGTGGCGATCCCTACCAGTGCAGCACGGGATTTTGCTCGGGGCACACGCAGGGCTGGCTCGGCGCGGCGGGTGCGGTCTATCCACCGTTCCCACTATGGATGATGCAACCGTTCGGACGATTCGATGCCTCGGTGGTTGACGAGTTCGCGCTCGTCGCGGCCAACATTTGCCTCGGCCTCTTCATCTGGCTCATGGTGCAGACACTCATCGTGAAGGACTGGCAGCTCCGCGCCCTGATCGGGTTGATGTCGGTGAGCTTCGCGCCGACATTGATCGAAATTCAAAACCGAAACTTGCAGGTCCTGCTCCTGCTCCTTAGCGGGCTCCTGCTGGTGGCATGGAGACGCGGTGACCGCTGGTGGGGCGCGCTGGCGCTCGGGCTGGGGCTTGCCATCAAGCTAGTCCAGGCGCCTGTGCTGCTGCTCGGATTGTGGGGCAGGCGGTGGTTGTTGGTCGTGCTCGCGCTTGGCACGTGGGCGGTGCTCTGGTCCGTCGCCGTTCCTGGCCTTCTACACGAGTACTTGTTCCAGGTTCTGCCGACTGTGGGGCGTGGTTCCGGTGAGGAGATGAACGTGGCTCCGCTCGGCGCGTTGGCCCGCATATTCCACCCGCAGAGTCTTTATCTGCAGGGTCGCGGAGTGGATGCAACCGTGCTTGTTTTGACTGCAACGGTCGGCGCGGTAGTACTCGTTGCGACTGCCTGGCGCTTGCGGAGTCCGCGGCCCGATCCCGCGGGGCGGGCTCTAGAGCTGGCGGCTACGTTTGCGGCCACGCCATTGCTTCTAACCCTCGTATGGGCCGGCCAGCTGGTCCTCCTCTTGCTGCCGATGATCGTTCTCCTCGACTGGGGTCTGCGCGAGGGATCGCGCGGACTGGTCGCGTCGGTTGCAGCGAGCTGGCTCTTGATCGGCCCCGTCTACCTGGCCTTCACGAACGCGTTCGCTGTGGGGTTTGGCTTCCCGGGCGTGTTCGAGGTCTGGTCGGACTCCGCCCTGGTCGGAGTAGTCCTTCTGTGGCTGGCTTCGCTCCACGCGCTGCAACAGACTGGCCGGCCGAAGCCGTCAGCGGAGGCAGCCATAGTTTCCCGCTAGCAACGCAACTTCGTTGCCTCTATCTCTGCCCAATCCTTACAGCAACGCCGCTGGCAAACAGTGCCAATTGGTGATACTCGTGGCACTCACTGAGTTCGAGCTGACATTTCTGAACGGGGCGTCCTGATCGGCGGCTGGGCCACATATATAAGGACGCGGGTTGCCAAGAGCTACGACATCGACACAATCGTCGACCACGCGACATTGGCCAAGTTAGGAGCAAAGTTCCAGCTCTCACCGAGCGACCACATCAGCGGCAGGAAATTCGAGCTGAAGGTCGAGGGCGCCGGGGTTGATGTGTATCCCGTCTATCAGTCCAAACTCGGTCAACGGCTGCAGATTCCGGTCGAAGTCTTGATAACCACACCGAAAAAATCGATCGCACGAGGGTCCTTACTGCAGAGGCTCAATTCGTGGCCAAAATGGCGGCTCCGCTCGACCGACAAGACACCATACCCGGTGAGAGAGATCGGCGAGAAATGTGGGAACTCCTCAACTCCAGCCAAGGCGTCGACTTCAGGGTCGTGGCTGGAATCCTGCGAGCCGGAGGTTGGGAGGGTATGCGTCAATCGGAGCTGCTCAACCAGACCTTTGATCTCCTCGCGGAGACGGCGGATCTCAGCAGGCACGATCGGGCTACTCTCAGGCTGAAACGAGCTCGTGCCTTTGAGGCCGAGCGGTCGTCGAGGGCCGCGATAAAGAACTCGAAAGGTGAATCGGGTATAGATTTCGAGCCGTAATGGCCCAGCGGGTGACCGTCCGCGAGCGAATCGACCCAGCAATCACCGCCTCGCTCTTCGCCAACTACCGCTCGTCCGCCGACGCGGTGATGGAACTGGTCGACAACGCCATCGACTCACGAATCAAGGGCAGCCTTCTCGACGTCCTGGTGCAAGTCCATTCCTCGCACTTTGTCATCGAAACTCGAGGTGGGGAGGGGATGGGACCGGCGGAGCTTGAGCGCCACTACCTACGTTGGGGGGGATCACCCAAGCGCGGGCGCAACCTGCTCGGCCAGTACGGTCAAGGCGGCAAAGCTGCGATCGGCCATCTGGGCACGAGCTTCACCGTCGAGGCGAGCCGACCGGCTGACGAAAGGGCGTGGCGATTTGCCGACGCGGATTACCGCGACCGCAGCAAACTCAAGACCTACGAGCTCAAGGTGGTGATCAAGCGCGTTCCTTTGGAGCAGGGGTACGTGCGCATCCGAATCGATGGTGTCGATAAACGACTCGATCCCCGCCGCCTGAGCGCTCGGTTGAGTGATATCTACCGTCCGCTGATCGTGCGAGCCGACTTGAAGATATCGATCAACGGCGCCCGAGTCGAGGCGCTTCCGATCAACTTCCGGGAGGAGCACCGCTTCGCAGTCCGCGCCGCAGGCACGACCATCCGGGGTTGGTACGGTCTGGCAGAGCCTGAAGGCCGCGGCGTCGATTACGTACCAGGTCTGCGTTGTTACAAGCTCGGCCGGCTGATCGCTGGTGGCGAGTTCTTCGGACATCCGAACGCGGTCCAGGTGTCGGGAATGGCGCGCCTCGTAGGGGAGGTCGATCTGGCACCGGTGCCGCTGACCATGAACAAGGGCGATTTCGCCCGAGATGGGGCCGAGTGGACTGCGGTGGAGCTGCGGATGCATTCGCTGCTGGCACCGATTGCCAAGCGACTCGCGGAAGACGAGCTGGCGCCACCCCCCGCATCTGCCCTCAAGACCGCGGAACAGGTTAGACGGCTGCTCAGCCAGGTACTCAAACTGGCCGAACGTGAGGACGCGTTCCCCGGGCTTGCGGCCGCACGCACTCAGACCGGACCTGGCCCGCTTTCGACCGGACGCCACGTGGCACGACTCGACGGCCCCGCAACACCGCCTCGATTGCCGAACGCGGACGCACAGCGGCATCGTGGCTTTGGCCAGGTCGTCGTGCGCCCACTTGATCCGACCATACGCAGCCAAACAGTTATCGAGCGTGAGGTCACCACGGTGGTGATCAACTCGCGTCACCCGCTTTTCCTGAAGCGCGGCGGTGACATCTGGTATCAGCTCGAGACCGCGGCGCGCGAAGTCTTCAAGTCCCTCGAGGGCGCGAGCGTCGGTGAGTACGAGCGGCGCGTCAATGAGGTGATCTTGCTCGCCTTCCGGCTTCGAGCGCGTCGTCGCGACGCTCGGTCGCGTAACTCAGCAGCTCAGCTGCCGCTTATCAACTGATGCGACGCGTTGTCCTTCCCCTGAGTGCATGGTCAAGACCAGCCTGCCGGCACCGGCTTCGCTTGAAGCTAGTGCCGGCGATAAGCCACGCCAAATGGCCGCACTCAGGGGCACTCAGCGAACTCAGGCTGCCATTCCTGAACCGGGCGCCGCGATGTGTTACCCGTAGGCTTCAGGGTTCGAATCCCTGGTCCTGAGCCAAAGCTGAATGCATTCCCCCATCTAGTTCACGATGCCAAGGCTTGGCAACGCGATTCGGTTTAGCGCGAGGATGCTTTTCGGCAGCTCGAAACGGCAGTGAACCAGCCCTGCATGTGGAATGTATTGGCAGACCCGCAGGTGACCGGCGGCGCTCATCAAGAAGCCTGCATCGATTCGATCCATACCTCCCGCCGACAAGAGGTCGACCGCCTTGGCCATAACCGCCTCCGCCGCTTCGTCAAACGTTGCCCCGCCCGCGATCACTGCCACCAACTCGCCGGTCTCGATGAGCGGAGTCGGCAACGACCAGCGCGCGGCCACCGTGATTCGGGCTTGAATCCGGCCCGCGATCTCGACGCCGCTCAGGAAGACCTCACCATCGCCCATCGCCGCGTGAACATCGCCGAAATAGACCATCCCGCCGTTGCGGAAGGTGGGTAGAAAGAGCCGGGTCCCTGCCCCGATCAGCAGGATGTCCATGTTGCCGCCGTGCTCGGCGCCTCGGAACGTAGAGACTGGGTCCCCGTCCGGCGCGACTCCCAACAAGCCGATCATTGGCGCCACCGGCACGCGGAATGCACCGACATTCGCGTAAGCGTCGTCGCAAGTCACGATACGGAGCTGTGGCGCGTCTGTAATCGCCAGTCCCGTCACACCCGGCCGGGAGATCATCAGCCCGATCCGGCTGTCGACGTGCAGCTCCTCGATCTCGACGCATATCGTGTCGCCGGCTCTTACTCCGTCGATCGCGATTGGGCCCGTCGCCGGGTTGACGCAGCGAGTGTCGAGCAGGTCGCCGACCTGGTCCAGTCGTGTGATCGTCCCAGTGCGGCAGTCATGCGTCTCGACGATGAACGACTCGCCCGCGCCCACCTTCGCCACCGCTACGTGCCCAGAATCGAGCGCGTATTTCGGATCCTCTCGCGAGATCGTCTTCATCTAGTCGTCCTTCATCAAATCGAATGTCGCTTCGGTCGTGGTTGAGCGCGCGCGCCCGAATGAGGCACGGTGACCACGTGGTTCACGAGTCGACCAACGTCCTCGATCTCGATCGAAATCAAGTCTCCAGGCGCAGCAGCTCGTTGAGGCCGACGCCGAGCTGGTTGAGGCGGCCACCAGACCACAGCGCCACCTGGTCACGGCCGGCGTGGGCAACTCTGACGAGACATGGCTTCGCAGGCAGGTCGCCGGCGCTAACCGGCATCGCGCCCAAAGCCTAACCGACCCCGCAGCGAGGTCACTCTTCGCTTGACAGGCCGCACGTTGCAGCGCATATTAACCGCCGCGAGGAAATCCATTTCCATGGCAAATGGACTCACCAACTTCGGGGAGGGTGCGCGCATCATCAGATGACCAAGAAATACGGCGTCGCGATCCTCGGAGCGGGCTGGGTCGCGGGTGAGTATGTCAAGGCATTTCGCGACCATCCGCTAACTGAAATGTGCGGCGTCTACAGCCACACGCCTGGCAAAGCAGGCAAGCTGCTGAAGCTGCATGGCGTGGAAGCGCGTGAGTATTCGTCAGAGGACGAGCTCTTCGACGACGCTCGCGTCAAGATCGTCGCATCGTGCACGCCGCCTGACGTGCGGCCGCAGCAGCTCGAGAGAGCCGCCAAGTCGGGCCGCCACATCGTGATCGAGAAGCCGATCGCGCTTGACTACGATGGCGTGAAGCGCATCTATCACGCCGTGCGCGACGCCAAGGTGAAGAGCGTCACCTCATTCGTCCTCCGATGGAACCCGCAGTTCGAGACTGTCAAGCAGCTTCAGGCCGACGGGGTGATCGGCAAGATGATCTATGCGGAGGCCGATTACTGGCATCCCATGAAGACCGAATACCCGAGCTATCCGTGGGCGGTGACGAAAGAAAAAGGCGGCAGCTCCTTCATCAGCGCAGGCTGCCATGCAGCCGACGCGATTCGGTATTTCGCGGGCGAGGTCAGCGAAGTCTCGGCATTCTCGGCCGGCCCCAAGAAGGACCTCCACTACACATATGACCCCACCACGGTCGCCTCGCTCCGGTTCGAAAACGGCGCCGTCGGGAAGCTGTCCTCTGTGATCGAAGGAGAAACGCCGTACATCTTCAACGTGCGGCTATTCGGCACAGACGGCACCATCCAAAACAACCGGGTCTTCTCCAGGAAGCACTACCCGGGCTCGCTCAACTACTGGACTTTCCCGACCGTCGAACCGGACTCTGGCGACGTGTCGCACCATCCCTTCGTCCCTGAGATCAAGCATTTCCTCGATTGCATCGAGAACAATGTCGAGTCGCACGCCTCCATCTATGACTCCTACAAGTCGATGGCGCTGTGCTTCGCGATCGATGAATCCGCGGCCAACAACGGCAAGCCGGTCACGGTCGACTACAAGGTATGAGACCGGGCGCGACAGCGCGGCGGGCGTCTTTATCAGTTTCCAGAAGGAGGAGTTAAGTGGCGAGCGAATCATTCACTCGACGTGAGGTAACGCGGCGGTCGGTGCTTGTCGGCGGCGCAGCCGCCGTCGGTGGCCTCGTGATCGGCGGGCTCGCGGGTAGCGCCCTCGCCCCCAAGTCGTCCAGCAGCGGTGGAGGATCCCGCGGAAGCGTCAAGGTCGTCGGCATCTTCCCGACCGGTGGAGTGATCGCCTCCGACGGCAAGGAGATGGCGAACGGCACCAAGATGGCGGTGGACGAGATCAACGCGCGCGGCGGTCTCATCGGTTATCACCTCGACTACGTCGAGATCGACGACAAGGACTCCTCGACCGATCAGATCACGACGGCTTTCAACCGCGCGGTCAGCGTCGAGAAGGCCGACGTCATATTCTCCGGCTACCACCTGGCGTCTGGGCCCGAGTTCGACATCGTCGCCAACGCCGGCGCTCTCTACTACAACGTCAACACCCAGATCGCGTGGGTCCAGCGCTACAAGAGCAACCCGGACAAGTATTGGGGCATCTTCCAGTGCGACCCGACCGAGTCCTGGTACGGCCAGGGCTTCGCCTACTGGGTGGATGGCGCGCTCAACGCGGGCCTGCTCAACTCCAAGGTCAAGACCTACTCGATCATCAGCGGCAAGAGCGCGTATGGCACCGTGATCGCGACCGGCTTCGAGACCCAGATCAAGCAGCTCGGCTGGACGGGTTTGACGAATGACGGCGTCAGCGAAGGCGCGGTGCCCGACTGGGGCCCGGTGCTGTCGAAGGTCAAGCAGGCCGCGCCGACGGTTCTGTTCACCAGCGACTTCTCACCCGCCGACGACGCGGCGATGGCGAAGGCCTGGGCGGCGAGCCCGACCAAGACCCTCGTCTACCAGCAGTACGGCCCATCCGTTCCCGAGTACTTGAACCTCGCAGGAACCGCCGCAAACGGCATCGTGTGGGCAACCGTGCTCGGTCTCCTGCCTGACAAGATCGGCAATGACTTCCGTTCGCGCTACGCCGCGAAATTCGGCGCGCAGCCCGGATGGGCCAACGCCGGCGGTTGCTACGACGAAGTCAATGTGTGGGCGGAGGCAGTCGCCCGCTCGGGCGACCCCAAGAACTACAAGGCGGTCGCTAAGGCCACCGAGTCGGTTATCTGGCGAGGCACCACAGGCTCGATCTCGTTCGTGGACCACACCGGCATTCAGTTCCCGGCGCAAACGTCGGATGCATCCGTCGGGCAGCCGCACATCATCGTCCAGATCCAGGACGGGACGCAGAAAGTAGTCTCCCCGACGCCCTTCACGAGCGGCACTTTTGTGCTGCCCAGCTGGATGAGGTAAGCCTCCAGAAACCGCCAGACTAGACCCAGGAATGCCGATCCTCGAGTGCCAGAAGGTCAGCAAGGCCTATGGAGGACTGCTCGCGGTAAGCGACCTGAGCTTTGCCGTCGAGCCCGGCGAGGTGTATGCCATCGTCGGGCCGAACGGCGCCGGCAAAACGTCCCTTTTCGACTGCATCTCGGGCGTCAATCCCGCCACCGGCGGCATCATCAAGTTCAAAGACCGCGAGATCCAGGGGCTGCGCGCGCACCAGATCAGCAGGCTCGGCCTCGCGCGCACCTTTCAGACCACTGTCGCGTTCGATAGTCAGACCGTACTGACCAACGTGCTGATTGGGGGCACATTCGGGCGTGACGGACAGCATCCGACGCTCTGGTTCGAGCACCAGGCGCAGGATGACGCGCTCGATGCCCTGGCCCTCTGCGGCCTGGCCGCCCAGCAGCGAACACTGGCCGGCCAGCTGCCGGTGCTCGCCCGAAAGCGCCTGATGCTTGCCACCGCGCTCGCCATGCGTCCGCAGATGCTCCTGCTCGACGAACCGTTCGGCGGTCTCAACCCTGTCGAGCGCGCGCAGATGATCGAGCTGATCCGGATGGTTGCCAAGACCGGCGTGACGATCCTGATGATCGAGCATGTGATGAAGGCCGTCCAGGCACTGGCCGATCGCATCCTCGTCATCCATCACGGGCAGCAGATCACGATCGGTCCTCCTGCGAAGGTGCTTCGAGACCGCCGGGTGATCGAGGTGTATCTCGGCAACCTGGCGCCGATGGGTCCTGAGGCGGCGCCCGCCGATGCTTGAGGTCAAGGGTCTTGTCGCCGGTTACGGAGGGGGCGAGGTGCTGCACGGGATCGACCTCGCGGTCCGTGAAGGGGAGGGCGTCGTCGTCCTGGGTCCAAACGGCCACGGCAAGACCACATTGCTTCGTGCCATCACCGGTCTGCTGCCGCCACGCGCGGGACAGGTGCTGCTCGACGGCAAGGACATCACACGCTGGCGCGCGGATTCGATCGCGGCGGCCGGCCTGGTGCACATCCCTCAGGGCGACCTGCTGTTCCCCGACATGACTGTGACTGAAAACCTGCTCATGGGCGCCTACCACCGTCCGACATGGTCCGAGCGTGACGCACGCCTGGCCCGCGTGTATGAGCTCTTCCCCTGGCTGAAGCAGCGGGGGAGCCAGCTGGCCCGAACGCTCTCGGGTGGCGAAAGGCGGATGCTGGCCCTCGGCCGCGGCCTGATGTCAAAGGCGAGGCTGCTGCTGATCGACGAGCCCTCGCTCGGCCTCGCGCCTCTGATCACGCAGCAGATCTACGCCAGCATCCACAAGGTCAAGGAGAGCGGGATGTCTCTCTTGATCGCCGATGAGAACGCCAATCACGTCGCCGGTCTGGCCGATCGCGTCTACCTCCTCGAGACCGGATCGTTGGTGCGGCAGGGTCCGGCCGATGAGCTGCTCCGGGACAAGGCGCTGCTGGAGAGCTACCTGGGATGAGCACGCAGTTCGTGCAGGCGGCGTGGGGCGGGATCCTTTTCGGCTCGGTCTACGGGCTGATGGCGCTCGGGCTGACCCTGGTCTGGGGTGCGGTTCGGCTGTTGAACCTCGCGCATGGCGCCCTGTTCGTGGTCGGTTCCTATGTCGCGTACTGGGTGGTCTCGAACTTGAACTTGCCGATCCTGATCGCGCTGCCGATCGGGGTGCTGGCAGCGGCCGCGTTCGCCTACGTGATGCACCTCATCTTCATCCGTCCCGTGATCGGCAAGCCGGGCTTCGACAACGCGACGCTGATCGCGACGGTCGGGATCTCGATCGCCGTCTCCGCGGCCGCGATCCTGATCTTCAACCCGGAGTACAAGGTCGTCCCGCCCGTCATCTCGGGCAACTTCACGGTGAGCCAGGTCCAGATCACCAAGCAGGGATTGCTGGTGATCGGCGCTTCGCTCGCCCTGTTCGGGACGGTCTACCTGTTCCTCACTTACAGCCGGCTCGGGATGGCGATCCGCGCCGTGTCGCAGCAGCAGGAGGCGGCCAGCCTGATGTCGATCCCGGTCGTGCGTACCTACGGGATGGTCATCGCCATCAGCGGCGGGCTGGCCGGTCTGGCGGGCGTCCTTCTCTCTCCTTTCTTCTTCCTGAATCCCAACTCGGGCTTCAACCCGATGATCCAGGCCCTGATCGTCACCATCTTCGGGGGCCTTGGCAGCGTGCGCGGCGCGCTGGTGGCTGGTTTTGTTCTCGGCATCTTCGAATCTTTCGTCGAGGTCTACTACGGCGTCGCCTGGGCGCAGCCGGGCGTCTTCCTGCTGATCATCCTGATGCTGATCTTGCGGCCGAACGGCCTCTTCGGAATCGGTGAGGTGAGGCGGCTGTGAGCACGCGGACCCCTGCGCCCGTCGGCCTCACGCGCCCGGCGCTCGACCGGGCGGCCGCGCCGTGGCGCCGGGTCTCACTGTGGACGGTGGGCGGCGTCCTTGCCGCTGGCATCGTGCTCCCGCTGCTCCTCGTCCGCCTCGACATCGGCACCTACTTGATCACGCTGTTGATCCTGTTCTTCGTCCAGGCCGTGGTCGCACAGTCCTGGAACCTGATCATGGGGTACGGCGGCATCTACTCCTTCGCGCAGGTGGCGCTGTTCGCGGTCGGAGGCTGGACCTCAGGCGTGCTCGTTCACAGCCTGGGCTGGAACCCGTTCCTCGCGATCCTTGTCTCGCCATTGGTTGCCGTGGTCGCGGCGCTCGGCATCGGCCTGCCCACCCTGCGGCTGCGCGGCGTTTACGTCGTGCTGCTGACGCTTGCGTTCCATGAGCTCGCGCGAGTGTTCGCGGTCACCGGGCCGCGCTTCATCAGCGGGGGCGGCTATGGCCTCGTCACGGTGCAGACCTTTCAATTCGGCAACGCGATCGGCAACCAGCGCACGATCTACCTCTATTACCTCGCGGGGTTGATCTTCGCCATCGCCACGTTTGTCATCTGGCGTGTGATCCACTCGCCGCTCGGCGTGGCGATGACTGCGCTACGCGACTCCGAGACCTATGCCGTGAGCCGCGGCATCAATCAGTTCCGCGTCCGCCTCGTGCTGTTCGCGACCAGCGCCTTCTTCACCGGGCTCGCCGGCGGCTACAGCACCCATTACAACGGCGGGATCTCGACTACGATCTTCGACTTCCCGCGGATCATCGACCTGCTGGCGATGATCGTCATCGGCGGCTGGGGCACGTTCGCCGGTCCCATCCTCGGTGCCGGCATCGTCATCGGGCTCGACCAGTACCTGGTCGCCCTCGGCGACTATCAGACCCTGATCCTCGGCCTGGCCCTGGCGGGGATCGCGGTCTTTGCACCGCAGGGTCTATGGCCTCTGATCCGCCGGCTGTACGAGAACTACCTGGCTCCCGAGCCGCTGCTGCCTGCCCTGGAGGTCAGCCCATCCGCCCCACACGACACGACAGAGGAGCTGTGACCACAGGCTTCCTCTGGCACGAGCTGTACGCGTGGCACGACACCGGCACCGGCGCGTCGGTGATGCCGGCCAGCCTCACCGTCCAACCACTCGGGCACATCGAAAGCGCCGAAGGCAAGCGGCGAATCCGCAACCTGGTCGAGGTCAGCGGGCTCATTGATCACCTGGTCCAGCTGAAGCCGCGTCCGGCCACCGAGGACGAGATTCTTCGCCTGCATACAAGGGAGTACGTCGAACGCATCAAGAAGCTGAGCTCGGAAGCGGGCGGCGAGGCGGGCGAAGAGACGCCATTCGGGCGCGGGTCCTACGAGATCGCGCTGCTGGCCGCGGGCGGCTGCATCACTGCGGTGGATGCCGTGCTCGACGGAAAGGTGGACAACGCCTACGCGCTCGTACGACCGCCCGGGCATCACGCCGAGAGGGATCAAGGCCGCGGCTTTTGCATCTTCGGCAACACCGCCCTGGCCGCGATGCATGCGCGTCAAGCCCGAGGGCTCTCCCGTGTCGCGATCGTGGACTGGGACGTCCATCACGGGAACGGCACCGAGCACGCGTTCTACTCCGACCCCACCGTGCTCACCCTCTCGATCCACCAGGACAACAACTACCCCCCGGCCTCGGGCGCGATCAGCGACACAGGCGATGGCGCCGGCCGTGGCTACAACATCAACGTCCCGCTGCCGCCTGGGTCTGGCGTCGGCGCCTACGCCGCCACTTTCGAGCGTGTGGTCGCTCCCGCGCTGAGGGCATTTCGCCCGGACCTGATATTGATCGCGTCCGGCCTGGACGCAAGCGCGATGGATCCCCTCGCTTCGATGATGATGACGAGCGAGGGCTATCGGACGCTCACTCGCATGGTGCTCGCCGTCGCCCGCGACGTTTGCGGCGGCAGGCTGGTCGCCTGTCACGAGGGCGGTTACTCGCCGGCATACGTCCCCTACTGCGGGCTGGCGATCATCGAGGAGCTGGCCGGAATACGCACCGGCCTTGACGATCCTCTGCTGGGGCTCTTGGCCGGCTTCGGCGGGCAGGAGATACAGCCCCATCAGGAGGTTGTTGTGCAGCAGGCGGCAAAGCTGGCGGCCGGTCTTTTGCCGGCCGCGCACCGAGCCCGCGACTGATGCGAGGAGGCAATGTGGACGGGTTTGCAACTGACTACTTGGACGACGTCGCAAGTCGCCTGTACTCGTCGGTGCTGGCCGACATCCTCGACGACGCCGGCTACCGCCATCAGGTGATGCGACACGACGTGCGCCCTCTTTATCCGGGCGCGAAAGCCGTCGGACGGGCCGCGACGATGCTCGCCATCGAGGTCACGCAACTGCCGGCCGAGCCGTACAAGTTGTTGATGGAACTCCTGGACGGTCTCCAGCCAGGTGAGGTGGTCGTCGGCGCCGTTCAGGGTCAACCTGGCGGCGCGCTCTGGGGCGAGCTGCTCAGCACGCACACCCGAGCCCGGGGCGGCCGGGGCGTCGTGCTCGATGGATTGAGCCGAGACAGCTGGGGGATCGTCGACATGAAGTTTCCGGTGTTTGCGACCGGGCTTTCGCCCGCCGACTCCAAAGGCCGCCTCGAGGTCGTCGCCATTCGCGGCACGATTCCCGTCGCCGGCGTCTCCGTGGCGGACGGCGACCTGGTGCTCGCAGACGACGACGGCTGCGTGGTCGTGCCTGCATCCGTAGAGAAAGATGTCGTCGCCCGCGCGCTCGAGAAAGTGTCCGGGGAGAACGAGATGCGCGAGATCCTGGCCCAGGGGGCCAGCATCACAGATGTCTTCAAGAAGTACGGCATTCTTTGAACACGGGGGGCAAGACGATGAGTGATCACAACCGCGTCCCGGTCCGCGCAGCAGACGCGCCCCCGCCGGCCGGCCCGTACTCGCATGCGATTCGCAGCGGCGGCTTTCTCTTTCTCGCCGGCCAGGGTCCTTTTCGGCCCGACGGCTCCAAGGTCGAGTCATCCTTCGAGGAACAAGCGCGGCAGGCGTTCAGCAACCTCCAGGCAGTTGCAGCTGCGGCCGGCGCCTCGCTCGCCGACGCCGTTCGGGTAGGCGTCTACCTCCGCGACATGGCCGACTTCGGAGCCATGAACAAGGTCTACATCGAGTTCCTTCGCGATCCGATGCCGGCCCGAACGACGATCCAGTCTGATCTACCTGGATTCGACATCGAAGTCGACGCGATCGTTGCTGTGGGCGACTGATTCGAATGCGGTTTCAGGGCCGGGTGGTGATCGTCACCGGCGCAGGCTCGGGGATCGGACGCGTGATCGCACAGCGGTTCGCAGGCGAGGGCGCGAAGGTCGCGGTGGTCGACTGGCTGCCCGATCGCGCTGACGCCGTTGCCGCGGAGATCTCGGCTGCGGGGGGCAGCGTGTCCTCGGTGCACGCGGACGTCAGCTCCCGGCGGCAGGTGGACGCCATGGTTTCCCGAGTCGCGTCTGAGCTCGGCCCTGTCGACGTGCTCGTCAACAACGCAGCGATAGCCGAGGGCGACGACGTTCTCGAGATGGACGAGGTCACCTGGGACCGCGATGTGGCCGTCGTGCTCAAGAGCGTTTTCCTCTGCTGCAAGGCGGTGCTGCCCTCGATGATCGATCGGGGCTCCGGCGCGATCGTGAACATCTCCTCGGTCAACGCGCTCACGGCGCTCGGCAACGAGGCCTACAGCGCCGCGAAGGCAGGCATGATCAACCTGACCCAGAGCATTGCGGTTCGTTACGGAGCCCATGGGATCCGGTGCAATGCCATAGCGCCGGGAACCATCCGCACGCCCATCTGGCAGGCGCGGATCGACCGCGACCCGGTGGTTTTTCAGCGACTCGTCAAGTGGTATCCGTTGGGCCGCGTGGGCGAGCCGGAAGACATAGCCAACGCAACCATGTTCCTGGCCTCGGACGAGGCCTCCTGGATCACCGGCGCCGTGCTTCCAGTCGACGGCGGCTTGCTCGCCGGCAACTACCGAATGACGCGGGAGCTGCTGGCCGAGGCGGGCAACGAACAGCTGGACTCTTAGACGGTGGACTTCGACGTCCTCATCACCGGTGGCGATGTCGTCGACGGCACCGGTGCCCCGCGCCGGCGCCTGGATGTCGGGATTTCTGGCGGCCGTGTCGCGGCGGTCGATCGCCTGGAAGGGTCGCCCGCCGCGAGGATCATCGACGCACGTGGACTGACGGTTGCCCCAGGCTTCATCGACGTCCACGTCCACTCCGAGCTCGCCCGTCTCGGGGGTGTCGACCAGTTCGCCGGAGTCCTCGACGGCGTCACGACCGAGCTGATGTCGCCAGACGGGTTCAGCTGGGCTCCACTTTCACCGGATCGGCTGGGTGAGGTGAAGGATTACCTGCAGGTCTTCTATGGCGACCCCGACGTCGGGTGGGACTGGACGTCAGTCGGCGGCTACCTGGCGCTGTTCACGGGCCGCATCCCAAACCACCTCGTACCGCAAGCGCCCCATCTCGCCATCAAGGTCGCCGCCATGGGATGGAAGCCCGGCCCGCCGTCCGACGAGGAGGCGAGGGCGATGCGCGCGCACCTGGTCGAGTGGCTCGACGCCGGAGCGGTGGGCATGGCCGCGGGCCTCGAGTATCAGCCGGGCGCGCTCTCTGAGGTCAGTGAGCTCGTCGACCTGTGCCGCGTGGTGGCCGACGCCGGCGGGGTGTACGCACCTCACCAGCGTGGTTACTGGAGCCGCGTGGCATCCGGCTGCCGGGAGAGCTTCGAGATCGGGCGAACGTCAGGAGTCAAGGTCCACATCTCGCATCTGGCGATCGACGACGCAGCCGCCGGCCTGTTGGACGAGGCGCAAGCCTCTGGCGTCGACGTGACGTTCGACATGTACCCGTATTCGGCCGCGTGCACTCACCTGCTGATGATGCTGCCGGAATGGGCGCAGGCCGGCGGATATCGGGCCAGCATGGAACGCGTCACCAGCCCGTCCGAACGCGAGCGACTGCGCCCTGAGACGGCCGCGCGGATCGCGGAGAGGGGCGAGATAACGCTCAGCAGCGTGGAGGCGGGGGAGGAGCTCGAAGGGCGAAGCCTCGGCCGGCTTGCGACTGAGTCGGGAAGCGAGGACGTCGACTTTCTATTCGATCTGCTCGCCGGGCATGCCGGCCGTGCATTAGCCGTCTATCACTGGCCGGCGTCGGTGGACGGCGAGGCGATCCTCGAGCGAACGGTCGCTCACCCGCTTTACGTTGGCTCCACCGACGGCATCTATATGGGCAGCCGGCCCCACCGGCGAGGCTTCGGCACCTTCGCCAGGATCGTGGGCGAGCATGTGCGCGGCGGCACTCTGACGCTCGAGCAAGCGGTCCGCAAGGTCAGCGCACTTCCTGCCGAGCGCTTCGCCCTCAAGGACCGCGGCGTCATCAAGGCGGACATGGCGGCCGACATAACAGTGTTCGATTCCGGCGCCCTGGCGGACAAGAGCACGTGGGAGAACCCTCGCGTTGCGCCGTCAGGGATCGCGCACGTGCTGGTCGAGGGCGAAGGGGTCGTTTCGGGCGGCCGAGTGACCGGCGCATTGCCCGGCCGCATCGTGGGCCGCTCTTAGCCGGGTGTGTTGAACGCCGACCGGATGAGGTCAAGAGACTGGAGGCGCATGAATCCGTAGTGGTAGAAGCCGACTTCCGCGACGTCGAGCTGGCGAGCGATCCCAAGCTTGGCGGCCAGGTTCTCCGCACTTTCGCAGTCTGGCGCCATTGGCCGCATGATCACCGAGAGCCGCCGCTCCGGACCGATGGCTGCTCGATAGGCGGCGAGGTCGACCCGCAGTCGCCGGGGATCGGCCGCGTAGCCGATCGCTTCGATTTGGCCGCATGCGGCAGCCACGCGGCCGACGTCGATCCCGAGCTGCCAGGAGATCTCGGCGGCCGGCCTTCCCTGTGGGCGCCCGGTGGCGTAGCCCTTGACCGCTCCCGACAGGTCGATAAAAGCAAAGGTCGCCTTCTCGGCGGCAGCTACCTGCGTTGCCTGCGCGACCAGAGAGACGACAGTGTCGGCTCGCGATTCGAGATATGCAGCCAGCTCGCCGCCGGCGAATGCCCCCACCGTCTCTCGGACCAGTTCAGGTGGCTCAGGTCCAGGATCGGCCGCGAAACGACGCTCGAGCTCCCGGCATATCTCGAGCCGGAGCTTTTCGGCCTGCACTCCGCTTCGTCGCGCGGCTTCCAGGCAGTGGTCGCAGAAACACAGACCGAGCAGGAAACGCCCGAGCACGCCAAGCTCGATGAAGTACCGCTCGTGATGAAAACCGTGCTCGAGGGCATGAAAGTGAAGGGACTCGGCGACAACGGTCGCGACGCCTTTGGCGGCGATGTCGGCGCTGAGTGCGCTGACAAAGGCGTGCACGTCCGGATTGGACGGGCACAGGTCCGTGAGGTGGGCATCGCCGAACGCGTTGCGGCACGCGCATTCGGGATGAGCAGCGCCGAGGGTGTAGTTGTGCAGAAAGACGGTCCACGCGCGCACGCGAAGCGAGCGCGCGGATGCCTGGTGGCAGAGGTCGGCAAGCACGTCCGACTCCTGGGCAAGCGAGCTGATCTTGGGCTGGAGTTTCAGCCCGCGGTACCGCGCAGGATCGGGCTTGAAGAAGACGCTGTCGCCGTCGAGGAAGTGAACCTTTCGCGCGGGATTGTGCGGAAAGATGTCGCGTCCTTGGTGATAGGCGGCCGCCATCGTGATGCCGCCCAACCCCGCGCGACCCGCTGCGTTTTCCAGCACGCTCGCCATGCCCTCGTCCGCGAGGTCGCTGGCAAAGGCGAATACGGACGTTTCGATGGTCAGGATGTTAGCGGCGTCCGACGTGCCCAACGTGCGGCGCTTGGTACAGATTAACTTTGACCACGACGATGGTGGATGCCACTCCCAAGGCCTTCCCGCTCCGGCCCGACAAGTCGGCGCTCATCGTCGTGGACATGCAAAACGACTTCGTCCGCGTCGGCGCTCCGCTGGAGGTGCCCGACGCACGGGAGACGATCGGGGTGCACCTGGAGCTGCTCGATTGGTTCCGGACTCGGGGACGGCCGGTGGTGTTCACCCGGTTCGTCGCAGGCCCGTCGCCGACCTTGATGTGGAAATGGTCGCCCGTAATCGCACCTCCTGTGTGCTGCTGCTGGCCGGGCTTCATGCGCGCCTACGGCGACATCGACGGGGAGCGCGATTGCGTGGCTGTCATCGATGAGCTGGCGCCGCAGAAGGGAGAGGCCCAGGTCGACAAGTACGGTTACAACGGATTTCATCGCACGCGGCTCACCGATCTGCTCGTCGCACATGGCGTCGATACGGTCCTCGTCACCGGCACGGTCACGCAGATTTGCGTCGAGGACACGGCTCGAGGCGCCTTTCATGAGGGCTTCCAGGCGGCGGTCGTCGCAGATGCCGTTTCCTCTTACGCGCCGGAACTTCATCGCGCGAGCCTGCAGACCCTGGCAATGAAGTACGGCCGCGTCGTGACGGCGCACGACGCCATTGGCGAGCTGGAGGGATAGTGGCGCGCTCGCAGGCCCGTTCACTCGACCTTGACCGGTTGCTCGAGGAGCCGGTCGACTGGCGCTACAAATCCTTCCCGGCGGGTCCGTCTGTCCCGATCCGATCGGTGCGCGCCCGCGCCTGGAACGTGCTCGGTGGGGAATTCATGCTGCCCGTGATGGTCCTCAAGGACTCGGCGCTGCGGCGCAACATCGAGCTCATGGCGAAGTACTGCGGCGACCACGATTTCCTCCTCGCGCCTCATGGAAAGACCGCGATGTCGCCCCAGCTGCTGAAGCGCCAGCTGGATGGCGGAGCCTGGGCCGTGACCGCCGCGACCATGAGCCAGGTCCGGGTCTGGCGCGCCTTCGGCGTCGAACGCGTGATCCTTGCCAACGAGCTGGTGGAACCGGCCTCAGTGCGCTGGGTTGCAAGCGAGCTCCGCGCCGATCCTGAGTTCGAGTTCTACTGCCTGGTCGATTCAGCCGCGGAGGTGCGCCTCCTCGAGACTGCGCTCGGCGACACGGCCCTCGAGAGGCCGCTTCACGTCCTGCTCGAGGTCGGTCCAATGGGCGGCCGGACCGGGTGCCGGACGCCGGAGCAGGCGCTCGAGGTGGCGCGAGCCGTCGATTCCTCCCGCCGGCTGGCGCTCGCCGGCGTGGAAGCGTTCGAGGGCGTCATCAGCTCCAAAACTCTGAGCGGCACGATTGATGCGACTGACGCGTTCCTACACGACATGCGCGCACTGGTGGTGAAGCTGGACCAGGCAGGCCATTTCGCAAAAGCGCAGCGAGTGATCGTGACCGCAGGCGGCAGCGCGTTTCCCGACCGCGTCGTTGCCGAGCTGGGCCATCCGTGGGACCTCAGCCGGCCGGTCGCGCTTGTTTTGCGCAGCGGCTGCTACCTGACCCACGACGCCATCCACTACCGAGAGCTATCGCCCTTTGGCGGCCGGATTCCGGAGACGGGCCCGCTTCACGAGGCGATGGAGGTGTGGGGCGTCGTTCTCTCTTTGCCTGAGCCGGGGCTGGCGCTGATCGGCTTCGGCAAGCGCGACGTATCCTATGACCTTGAGCTTCCGGTACCGCGATTCGTCAAATCCGGCGCTGAAGAGCTGCGTCGAGTCGGAGAAGGCGCCTCGATCTTCGCCCTCAACGACCAGCACGCGTTTCTGAGGGTTGGACCGGGCGATCAGCTTCGGGTGGGGGACCTGGTCGGTTGCGGCATCTCGCATCCCTGCACCGCGTTCGACAAATGGCGGCTGATCCCGGTGGTCGACGATGACTACCGCGTGATCGATGCCGTCCTCACCTACTTCTGAGTCTTGCCAAAACGGCAGCTGGTCACGCTCGGCGAGGCCATGCTCCGCCTGTCGGTAAGACCCGGCGATCGGATCGAGGACGCGCCGGCCTTCGACGTTCATGTGGCCGGCTCCGAGGCCAATGTCGCGTACGCCGCCGCTCGCGTCGGCGTGCGCGCAGCGTGGACGTCGGTCCTTCCCGACAATCCACTCGGCCATCGGGTCGCCACCACGCTTGGGGGCGGAGGTGTCGACACCTCGCTTGTCCGCTGGAAGGCCGGCGGCAGGTTGGGCCTTTACTTCGTCGAGCTGGGAGCCGCACCGCGGCCGATCAGCATCATCTACGACCGCGCGGCCTCGACCATGGCGCTCGCTTCCACATCCGATTTCGACTGGCCCGCCGTGGTCGACACGCAGGTGCTGCAGGTGTCAGGTATCACGCTGGGACTGTCCGCTTCGTGTCGCGAGCTGGCAAAGCACGCGATGCAGGAGGCCCGTCGCGCCGGCGCCACCGTGACGTTCGACGTCAACTACCGCCAGAAGCTCTGGGACCGCAAGGCCGCAGCCGCCGCGGTCCGCGAAGTCGCACCGCTGATCGACGTTCTCATCTGCACGGAAGAGGACGCACGCGACCTGTTTGATGTGAAGGGAACCCAGGACCTCGGCGTGGAAACCGTCGTGCTCACGCGTGGCGCGTCGGGCGCGGTTGCGACGCGCGCCGGAGTTTCGATCGAGCGCCGCGGCCACCCCGTGGAGACCGTCGACCGCGTGGGCGCGGGCGATGCATTCGTGGCCGGCCTGATATGGGGTCTGCTGGACGGATCACTGGAGCTCGGCCTCGAGCGCGGCCTGGCGATGAGCGCTCTGAAGATGACCCTGCACGGCGACCTCTTCCGGCTCGACGCCGCCGACGTGATCGCGCTTCTCGCCAGCGAAGGCCGAGAGGTCGGTCGTTGAGCGAGGTCGACCGGCTGCTGAAGTGGCGGCTGATCGGGATCATCCGCCTTGACGATCTCGAGGTTGCGCTGGCCTGCGCGCGGTGCGCGATCGAAGCCGGCCTCGAGGTGATCGAGGTGACGTTCACCATGCCGAGCGCAGCACGTGCCATCGAGAGGCTTCGCCGCGATCATCCGGAGGCCCTGATCGGTGCCGGGACGGTCCGCTCTGGGTCCGAGCTGGAGGAGGCGGCTGCTTCCGGGGCTCAGTTCCTGGTCGCGCCGGGGTTGAATCCCGAGCTGGTGGAAGCCGCCCGGATGCGCGGCCTGCCAATGCTGCCGGGAGTCTTCACGGCCTCGGAGGTTGACGCTGCACTCCGAGGCGGTGTCGAGGTCCTCAAGCTTTTTCCCGCCGAGCCGCTCGGCCCCGCCTACATGGCCTCGCTGCTGCAGCCGTTCCCTTCGGCACGCTTTGTGCCGACGGGAGGAGTCTCCGCCGCCAACGCGGCTGCCTACCTGAAGGCAGGTGCGGTTGCGGTGGCGATGGGCTCGTCACTGTTTCCGGCCGGTCGCATCATGTCTGATGGGCCCGGTGTGGTGACCCCGCTGGTGGCCGAGGCTCTGGCGGCAGTGCGAACTGTGTTCCGTCAAAATTGAGGCCGATGGCCGACCGCGATCAGAGCTCCTGGGCCTCGGCGGCCGAGCTGGCCGGGCGCATTCGCCGGCGGGAGCTATCACCGGTCGAGCTGATGAGCTCGACCATCCAGCGCATCGAGCGACGCAATCCCAGCCTCAACGCCTTCATATTCACCGACTTCGACCAGGCGATGGAGCGGGCGCGAGCCGCCGAGGCCGCCGTCACGTCCGGCGCCAACCTTGGTCCGCTGCACGGCGTGCCCACGGCGATGAAGGATCTGTTCGATTTCAAACCGGGCTGGCCGTCCACCTTCGGCGGAATCCGAGCACTCCGCAACCAGGTGATCGACGCCTACTGCCCCTACGCGGAGCGGATGGAGCGAGCCGGGGCGATCATCGTCGGCAAGACCAACGCGCCGATCATGGGCCTGCGTGGAATCGCCGACAACTACCTGTTCGGTCCGACGCACAACCCGTTCGACCTGACCCGGAACCCCGGTGGATCCTCGGGAGGGAGCGCGGCAGCCGTGGCCGACGGGCTCGTGTCCATCGCCGAGGGGACCGACGCCGGCGGTTCGATCCGCATCCCGGCCGCGTGGTGCAACGTGTACGGCTACCGCGCCTCCTATGGCCGCGTTGCTTTCACTGGCAGGCCCAATGCCTTCGCGGGCCTGAACCCGTTCGTGTTCGAAGGCACGCTCACGCGGACGGTCGAAGATGCGGCGGTAGGCCTGCAAATCCTGGCGGGCCCAGATTCGCGCGATCCGTTCTCACTGACCAGCACGCCGGACTTCCACGCGGCACTATCCCGTCAGGTCAGGGGGTGGCGCATCGCCTACACCCCGGACTTTGACGTCTTCCCGATCGAGTCGGCGGTGGCGGACGTGGTGGCGGAGGCCGTGCGAGGCTTTGTCGATGCCGGTGCCACCGTCGAGACGGTCAAGGTCGGTATCAAGCGTTCGCAGCATGAGCTGAGCGACCTCTGGAACCGGATGATCATGCCGCTGAACATCTCCGGCCTCGAGGGACTGAAAGCCGCCGGGGTCGATCTCATGCGCGACCACCCTGAGGACCTGCCGCCGGAGTACCGGCACTGGATCGAGATCGGCTACGGCCTGTCGGCGATGGACGTGTGGAACGACATGGTCATGCGTACCGAGGTCTACGACGCCATCGAGTCGGTGCTGCAAAACTACGATCTGCTCGTCTCGCCGACGCTGGCTTGTCTGCCGGTCAAGAACGCGAATGATGGCAACACGCTGGGGCCGACCCGGATCAACGGGGAGGAGGTCGATCCGCTGATCGGCTGGTGCCTCACATACCTGACCAACTTCTCCGGCCACCCGTCAGCGTCGATACCCGCCGGGCTGGCAAGCGGGCTGCCGGTGGGGATGCATATCGTCGGCCGCCGCGAGCAGGACGTCGATGTGCTCGCCGCCAGCGCCGCCTTCGAACGCGTCCGGCCCTGGTTGGATGCCTACCGCATCTGCGAGGAGCGGCCGCTGACGTAGTCGCGCCGGCTCTCCCAGATGTGGTCGGCACATCTCAGCGCAAGCGCCTGAATCGTGGCGCTTGGGTTCACACCCGCGCTCGTGGGCATGCTGCTGCCGTCGGCGATGAACAGGTTGGGCACGTCATGGGCGCGATTGAAGCGGTCCGCGACCGAGGTGCGAGGATCCTCGCCCATCCTCGCGGTCCCCAGCAGGTGCCATCCCCAGATCGGCGCCAGGCCGAAGTCGCGAACGCTCTTGGCCCCCGCGGCCTCGAGCACCTGGTGGGCGTGGGCGATCATGTCGCGCCCGAGCCGGCGGCTGTTCTCGTTCAGCTCGTGATGCGTGACCACACCGGGCATACCGAAACCGTCGAGGTGACTCCAGTCGAGCTCGACGTGGTTTGACTCCTCGGGCAGGTCCTCACCGCACAGGTAAAGCGAAATCTCGTGGTTGATGCGCTCATCGAATGCCTGATGGTGCCCCGAACCCCAAGGCGCGATCTGCAGCGCCAGGTTGAGCGGCGACCAGCCCCGGCAGCCGCTCATGATGAACCCCCGCACGTAGTCCCGAGCGGGATCGGTTTCATAGAACTGGCGGGTCGAGACAGTCCCGCCCCACGTGCCGTTCCAGCCGTCGACAGGTTCTTCGAAAAGGCCGGTCGCGAAGCTCTGCACGTGAACCATCAGGTTCTTGCCCACGAGCCCGCTCGAGTTTGCGAGCCCATCGGGGTGGGAGGGCGAGGTGGACATCAGCAGCAGACGCGGGGTGCCCAGACCGCCGCCGGCGACGACTGTTACCAACGCGCGCACCTCTCGGACCACGCCATCCTGGTCGTAGTAGCGCGCACCGATGGCGCTACCATCCTGGCCGATCACAACTTCGCGGACCCGTGCCTGCGTCCGCAGGTCGACCCCGTTCTTGAGCGCGCCGGGCCAATACGTCAGGTCGGCAGTAGACAGAGATCCTTGCGGACATCCAAACGTGCACCAGCCGCGGTTGTCGCAAGCCGGTCGCCCACGGTATGCCTGGGTTGTGATTGCCTGCTCGGTTGGCCACCAGTACCAACCGAGCTTCTCGTATGCGTTCACCAGCAGCTGGCCGGGCCGCCCGATCGGCGCGGGCGGATTGGGGAGCGGCTCGCGCGGCGGGCCGCACGGATCGCCCGCCAGACCGGCGACGCCGACCTCAGCCTCATTGAGGGCGTAGTACGGCGCCAGCTCCTCATAGTCAAACGGCCAGTCGGCCGCGACGCCATCGAGCGACTGCACCCTGAAGTCAGAAGGCGCCATCCGCCAGTAGTTGCCGGCGAATCCGATCTGGCTCCCACCGACTGCGTTGTACATATAAACGTCGATGGGATCCTGGCCCTCGCTGCTGACCGGGTAATCGGCAGGCCATCGCCGCACGTTCGGGTTGGCGGCCCAGTATCGCCGGCCGCGAACCTCCCAATCGGGATACGACTTGGGCAACCGTGCGCGATCCACCCAATCACCCTGCTCGAGGCACATCACTTTGGCGCCCCGTCCAGCCAGCCGGCTGCAAATGGCGGCGCCCGCGGCCCCAGACCCGATGACCAGCACGTCAGCGTCCGGCTGTCGGTTCATTCCTTGACCTCTCGGCCGCCGACGGCGCGGAAGCGCGGCGGCAGCTTGCGCACCCGCTCCAGTCGCGAGGCGTCGAACGCGGTCATGGGGCTGCCAGTCATCGGGCCGCTGCCGCGCCACCCGGTGTCGGCTTCGATGGCCGCGAGCACCTCGGGATGGCCGTAGTAGGCCTCGTAAGTGAAGTCGCTGACCATGCTGAACGCGTCTCGGTCGCCCGCCGACTGAAGCTGGCGAAGCACGGCCTCACGCCGCTCCACACCGCATTCGGCGAACGTTTGCCCGGCGGCTGCGAGCGCGAGCCTTTCGACCTCGTCGATGGCGTGAAGGAGCGCCGGTCGTATCGACGGCACCAGGTGCACTGTGGCGTCGATATACTCGGCCGCGCCGATGCTGCCGGCGTCAGGCCGTTGCCCGACGGCGGGGATCAGCGTTGACGTCCAGGCCTTCAGCGTGGCTGCTCGCGCGGGGTCGAGGACCAGAAAACCGCGCGGCGCTCCAACCGGCACCTCCGCTCGCCCGACCTCGAGGCGGTAATCAGGTCCGCTCGACTGTGCCACCTCGTGCTGGCCTTGCTTTCTGTCGTACGCCATGTGACCCTCCTGGTCCGAACGGAACGGTCGACTACGAGCCTCCGAAGTCGCGTGGCCTTCCAGTGCTCTCTCTGACCATCAGCTCGACGGGATGCAGCCGTGTGGTCGTGCTCTTGTCGTCGCCGTCCAGGTGGCGCATCAAACGGTGCACTCCCGCGGCGCCGAGCTCGGCCATGGGAACGTGGACTGTGGTCAGCTTCGGATGGATGAACTCCAGTCCAGGGATGTCGTCAAATCCGGCCACCGAGACATCGTCGGGGACACCGAGGCCCTGGCGCCGCAGCTCTGCAAGAGCGCCGAGCGCCATCGTGTCGCTGGCCACGAACACCGCGGTGGGCGAGCCGTTGGCGAGCAGTCGGGCCGTGGCCGCCGCTCCTCCGGCGGTCGTGAAGTCGGCCCGCATCAGAACCGTCTCGGCACCCGCTGCTTGCATTGCCTCGAGATATCCGTGTTCTCGTTCGCGGCTGGTGCGAAGCGTCTCCGGGCCGCTGATCATGGCGATCCGAACATGCCCAAGCGCCAGCAGGTGCTGGGTGACGAGGCGAGCGCCGGTGCGGTTGTCGGGCATCTCGGCCGGCCATCGTTCCGACCGGGGTGCGAGAGCGACGATCGCGCCACCATAGTGCGCGATGCTCCGTGCGTAGCCGCCCATGCGACGACGGTAGTGCTCCTCATCCAGACCTCCACCAGCGAAGATCACGCCGGACACGCGGCTCAGACTGAGCATTTCGACGTAGCGCAACTCGGTCATCGGGTCGCGGTCGCTGCTGCAGACCACGGTGAGGAAGCCGCGTGCCGAGGCGGCCGCGGTCGCGCCTCGAACGATCTCGGCAAAGTACGGGTCGGTCACATCGTGGACGACGATGGCGATGGTCGGGACGCGCCTTGTCCTGAGGGCTCGCGCCATCGGATTCGGCATGTAGGCCAGGCGTGTAGCCGCGGCCTGGACGCGGGCGCGAGTACGGTCACTGACCGGGTGACTGTTGTCGGGATCCAGGGCACGCGATGCCGTGGTGAGCGAAACGGCGGCCTGTCGGGCAACGTCCGAGAGAATGGGAAGCTTGCTCCGGGTCGTCGCCGGACGCCGCTTGCGGGGCAGTCGAGACACGACGCGACTCAATGCATGATCACGCAAAAAAGGAAATGGATTTCCTCGACCATGGGGCATACTATCGTCGTGGCCATCTCGGGATGTCAATCATGACCGCCGAAGCGGTCGCGGGGGCACTCGGCTGAGGTGGCGATGGTCCACCATCTCGGCTGGGCCGTCCGATCGATTGACGAGTCCCGAGTGCATTTTGAGACAGCCCTCGGACTCGTATTCCGCGGCGAAGAGGGGTTTCCAGATCTGCGAGTCGCCTTTTTCGGAGAAGGGCCGGCAACCATCGAGTTGCTGGAGCCGCTCGACGAGAAATCCGACCTCAGCGTCTTCCTCGCCGAGCATGGCGAAGGCCTGCATCACCTCGCCCTCAAGGTGGACGATGTGGCAGCCGCCCTTGACGATGCCGACGCTCGCGGATTCAGACTGCTCGACACCAGACCGAAGCCTGGCGCCCGCCGGACCCTGATCGCATTTGTCGATCCCAAGCGGGCCGACGGCGTCCTCATTCAATTCGTTCAGGAAAGCTGATGCCGACAGATAAGGGAGGTTTAGATGAAGCTCGACCTTGAGGGTCTGATCCCGGCGACGGTCCTGCCCATGAGGGAGGATGCAGGGATCGACGAGGCGGGCCTGCGCAGGTACATCCGCCATGTTGCCAGCGCCAAACCGAAAGCGCTCGCCATCAATGTCGACACCGGTGAGGGTCCGCACCTCTGGCAGAAAGAGCGGCTCCGAGTGCTCGAGCTGGTGCTGGCCGAGGTCGGCGACAGCATCCCGGTGATCGCGGGCCTGGGCGCCCAGTTCACTGCTCAGGCCGTGGAGCTGGCGCGCGAGACCAAAGAGGTCGGAGCCGCCGGCCTGCTCGTCTTTCCGATCGGCGCGTTTCAAGGGCTGCCCCTTGACCCGGAGGTTCCGGTCAGATACCACGCCGCGATCGGCGATGCGACCGGCCTGCCCCTAATCCTTTTTCAGCTTCAGCCTGCCCTGGGGGGTGTCAACTTCGAGGCGGAAACGCTCGAGCGACTGTGCCGCGTGGCCCAGGTCGTCGCGATCAAGGAGGCGTCGTTTGATCGCAAACGGTTTGTCGAAGTCCGCGATGCGGTCAAGGCCGCACGCCCCGAGTGCGTATACCTGACTGGAAACGACAATTTCATCCACGAGTCGTTCCTGCTCGGTGCGCAGGGCGCCCTGATCGGATTTGGAGCGGTCGCGACGCAGCAGCAGGTCGACCTGGTCACCCATGCACTGGCGGGTCGGCACGAGCAGGCCCGCATCATCATGGAGCGGCTGACCCCACTGGTCGATGCCATATTCGCTCCTCCCATGAGGAACTACAGAGCACGCGCCAAGGCCGCGCTCGTGATGCAGGGGATAGTCGATCGCGAGACGGTGCGTCCACCACTCTTGCCCGTCTCGAATGCCGAGAGGGAACGTATCCGTGCGGCAATGATCTTCGCGGGCGAGCTCGAGAAAAAGCGCGACGCAGCTCAAGCTTCAGCATGAAGCTGGGGGTTTTCGTCCCGTCTTACCTCCTCCCAGGCCAGGACGCCAAACACGGCGAACAGATCCGCCGATTTGCGGTCAAGGCCGAGGAATTGGGCTTCGACTCGCTTTTCATCACCGACCACCTGCTGACCGCGGCGAGGTTCTACCGGGTCAGCTGGACGGAGCCGATGTTGACACTCGCGCACGTGGCCGCGGTGACCAGCCGCGTGAAGCTCGGCACGTCAGTCCTCGTCTTGCCGACCCGGCAGCCGGTCGTGCTCGCTAAGGAGATCGCGACCCTGCAGCACCTCAGCGGCGGCCGTTTCGTCTACGGGATCGGCACCGGCTGGTATCCGCCCGAGTTCGAGTCCACCGGCAGCACACGCCAGCAGCGAGGAGCACGCACCGATGAGGTGCTCGAGGCCTCGATGAAGCTGCTCAAGGGCGCCCACGTCAGCTTCGAGGGCAAGTACTACCGAATGGACGACATCACGGTCGAGCCGTTGAGCCACGTGCCGCCCGTGTGGGTGGCGGGCGGGCAGCAGTACGCGCACGAGGCCTCCCCCGACAAGGCCGAGATGTCGCCCAACGTGCTCGACCGGATCTGCCGGTGGGACGGCTGGATCGCACGCCCCACCGCCGCGCCGGCGCAGATTGCCGATGATCTCGGCAAGATCGACATCGAGCTGAAGCGTCTCGGCACCAGCCGGAGGGAGAAGCGGTTCACGGTCGCGCACGAGAATTTCTGTTGGCTCAGTGAGAAGGCGTCGCGTGAGGCAGCCGTCGACGAGCAGAAGCGATACATGCTTGGCGTCGTGTCGGACGAGCGACCGTGGGACTACATCGAAGCCGTGTACTTGACCGGCACGATCGAGGACATTCAGCGCCGCATCCAGCAGCGAATCGATGCGGGTGTCGAAGAGATCTTCCTGCACACCATGACGGCGGATCCACATCAGCTCGACCTCATGGCGAAACACATCCTGGAGCCGTTCACCCGCGTTGATGCAAAAGCGATCCGGTGAGCTTCGACGGCCGCACCGCGTTGGTCACCGGCGGCACTCGCGGTATCGGTCTTGCAATCGTCCGGGCGCTGCGCCGCGAGGGCGCGAGGGTGATTGCGATCGGCAAATCCAAAGAACAGGTCGCGGCGTTTCGACGTGAATTTGCTGAAGATCCCCTGGCCAGCGTCGAGCTGGCTGATGTACGTGAGCGAGGCGCTCTGGAAGAAGTCCGACAACGCATGACGGAGCTCGACATTCTGATCCCGAACGCCGGCGTCAACACGCGGGTACGGGCACTCGAGCTGCCGGATGAATCTCTCCGGGAGATGCTGGAGACCAATCTCTATGGCGTTTTCGTGACCTGTCAGGTTTTCGCGCCCTTGCTCCTTGCGAAACCGGGGGGTCGGGTCGTGATCACCAGCTCCGTCTCCGCGATTCACGGGATGGATCTGCGCGCGGCGTACACGGCCACCAAGGCCGGCCTTTCAGGCCTGGTGCGGAGCCTCGCCATCGAGTGGGGACCGCGAGGGGTGACCGTCAACGCCGTCGGGCCCGGCATCATCGAAACTCCACTGACACGGGCCTACATGGATCAGCATCCCGAGCGCGTCAAGGCGACAATCGACAACACGCCCCTCCGCCGCATCGGTATGCCCGAGGACGTTGCCGACGTGGTTGTGTTCCTGGCTTCTGACGCCGCGCGCTTCATCTCCGGGCAGACCATATTTGTGGATGGCGGATTGAGTGCGGGTAGCGCTTGGTGGTAGGAGTCGCCAGTTGCCAGAGATGAACGGAAAGTCGATCGACGATGTACCGGTTGGCCTTCAGACCCGCATCACCAAGACGGTGAGCGAGTCAGACGTGTACCTGTTCGCCGGCATAACAGGCGACCTGGACCCAAACCACGTTGACGAGGAGTACTGTCGCAAAACGAGCCTGGGTCATCGCGTCGCTCATGGCGCGCTGATCATTGGCTATGCCTCGGCGGCCTCCACCCGCATCTTGCAGGACTTCGACCGGCCGATGGTGTCAGTCGGGTACGACCGCATCAGGTTTCTCAAGCCGGTCTATTTCGGTGACACCCTGACCATCGATTACGAGATCACCGGCATCGAGCCTGAGCGGGAACGGACCCTGGCGAAGATCGAGGTCAAGAACCAGCACGGCGATCTGGTAGCCGTGGCAACCCACATCATGCAGCTGGTGGATTGAGCGAGCAGCCAAGCCTCGGGCTTCTAGCCGGCGTGCGCATTCTCGCGTTCACGCAGTTTCTCCTGGGACCGGCCGCGTGCCAGTACCTGGCCGATATGGGTGCGGACGTCATCAAGATCGAGCCTCCTGGCCGCGGTGCGTGGGAGCGCAGCTGGGCGGGCGCCGAGGTCTTCATCAACGGAGTCAGCGCGTTCTACCTGCTCGCCAATCGCAACCTCCGCAGCGTCACGCTGAACCTCAAGAGCGAGCGGGGCGCGGAGGCGGCTCGAAAGCTGGCGGCGATGACGGACGTGCTTATCGAAAACTACCGTCCCGGCGTCCTCGATCGGCTCGGGCTCGGGTACGAACGGATAAAAGAGCTCAATCCCAATGTCATCTATGCATCCGGCTCCGGCTATGGCAGCGACGGACCCTACAGCCACCTACCCGGCCAGGATCTCCTGCTCCAGGCAATCTCCGGGCTTGGCGCCAACACCGGTACAGAATCCGAAGGGCCGACCGTTTCGGCAGCGGCAATCGTGGATCAGCACAGCGCCAGCCTACTCGCAATGGGAATCCTCGGCGCCTTGGTGCACAGGGAGCGCACCGGTGAGGGGCAGCGAGTCGAGGTGATCATGATGGAGGCCGCTCTCGACATCCAGACGGAGCCGGTCGTCTATCACCTGAATGGGGCGCGCCTGCGGCGCCCGAAGACACCAATCGCGGACACGTTTCACTCGGTCCCATACGGGTTCTATGCGACCGCCGATGGTCACCTGGCAATCTCCATGGCGCCGATCAAGTCGATCGCAGAAGTACTCGGCAGCCCGGCTTCGCTGGGGCCCTACGAAGATCCCACGATCTCATTTAGCAAGCGGGACGAGATTCGTGCGGCTCTCGACCCATACTTCCGCAAGCGGACGACGGCGGAATGGCTCGAGATCCTGCGGGCGCACGGCATCTGGTGCGCGCCGGTGAACACCTTGAATGAGACGTTCGACGATGTTGCCCTCAAGCACATTGCCCCGGTCCTCGAGTTCGATCATCCCCGCGCCGGCCATGTCCGAGTTCTCAAGCATCCGGTCCGTTACAGCTCGGGGGAGGCCACGCTCCGCCGGCCACCTCCCGAGCTGGGTGAGCACACGGCAGAGGTGCTCGGTGAATTGGGTTACAGCGATGACGAGATCGCGGCCATGCGGGCCGCTGAGGAGATTTAGCTCTCTGACTTTCATACAGCAACGCCGGCGACAAACCGCGGCAGCTGGCGACATTCAGCGGCGCTCAGCGAATATGGAAGCCATTTCTGAACGGGCCGCAGCGATCTGGTAACCGCAAGGATCAGGGTTCGAATCCCTGGTCCGGAGCCAAGATTTTCTTGTGCAAGTTCGGCTGAGGCGCGTCAAAAGGCCTTCGTTCGCCCGCCGAGTCGGCGTTCGGAGCATGCATTTCCCGGTCGCGTGAGGCGATTGGCACCCGGGCCTTGAAGATCGGGTCCGAGGGCGCCGCTCGCCAGGCGGTTAGATTGTCACCACCAGCTTGCCGCCTCCGCCATCACCGATGGCGTTGAAGGCATCCCCCGCGCGGTCGAGCGTGAAAGTTCGGATCCGCGGCGATTGAAGCTTGCCTTCGGTCCTCAGCCGGGCGAGCTCGCCCAGACGCGCGGTATTGACCTGGGTGCCGATATTGACAGCGTTGATTCCTCGCTTGCCGAACTCCTCGGCCGCCGCGGCACCCCGCATCGAGGTCACCGTTCCGCCTTTCCGCACGACTTCGCTGAGCCGCGCCAGCGTCGGCGCATCGCTGATGGTGTCGATGACCGCTGCCACACCGCCCGCGTGGCGCGAATTGATTGCCTGCAGAACATCGCCGGCGCCGCGATCGATGACTTCCTGTGCCCCCAACTTTCTGACGTACTCCTCGTGACCTTTGCTGGTCACAGCGATGACGTGAGCACCGCGAATCGCGGCCAGCTGCACCGCGTAGCCGCCGATCCCACCCGAGGCGCCTACGACCACGACCACGTCCCCTGCTTTCACGTCGGCGGCCTCCACGGACATTAGCGCGGACGCGCCGACAAGCGGCATGGCGGCGGCCTCGGTGTCCTGGATGGTGGCGGGACGCTTGGCGATGGTGGTCGACGAAGCTACAGTCAACTCGGCGAGGGTGCCCTGACCGATCATCCTGCCGGTGATGCCGAAAACCTGGTCCCCGATCTTGAAGTCCTCGACTTCGGGTCCGACCATGTCGACAGTGCCCGAGAGGTCGGCGCAGGGAACAAGTGGCAACTGAGTCGGTATCCGGTCCTTCATATAGCCCTGGACGACAAAGTTGTCGAACGGGTTGAGGGAGGCTGCTCGCACGCGCACCCGGACCTGTCCCGCCTCTGGTGTCGGATCGGGCAATTCGTGAATGGAACCTGGACCGCCGTAGCTGTCGTAAGCGAATGCTCGCATTAGCTCACCCCCCCAATGCCACTGACCAGCCAGCGTGCAATCAAGAGTGTGCCGACCACGCTTCGGCCCCAGCGGTAGTCCAGATAAGCGTCGCTGACGACGCTGGCGTGATCCTTCCTATAGAGAAGCGCGATGGTGCGTTCGTAGACCTCGTCAGCCCGCCGACCGATCGCCAAACCAAGCTGGGCACGCCCCGTCCGTTGCTGTTCAGACACGTCTATCAGGGTCATTTGGGGGAGATGCTCGGAGGGATCATATGCTCCGCGTGCAACAATCCCGCCTTAGACAGATCGTGTTGTTGAGCCGCCGGCTCGCCGAGTAAGCTCCGGGAGAGCGATGGCGAGGCTTCGCTATGTAACGCCGGCGGACTCACCCGATCCGGAGCGGATGGAGCATATCTACTCCCAAATCCGCGGCATGGGTCGCGGCGTCAA